>Ga0302324_100000062_pt1 | contig 250055 bp, 216 predicted proteins | sample Palsa_T0_1_FD_201949 | JGI IMG/M metagenome (GOLD analysis project Ga0302324, IMG submission 201949) | Peat permafrost microbial communities from Stordalen Mire near Abisko, Sweden - Palsa_T0_1 | ecosystem: Environmental > Terrestrial > Soil > Palsa > Peat permafrost | place: Sweden: Abisko...
CATCCGAAATGCCCTGCATCAGTGCTTCGACAACTTGCCGAGGACTTGCAGTTATTGGCATCGCAGACTCCTTTGCACATAACCTACCGGCCCATTCTGCTTGCGTCTACTGATCGCTAATGAGGCTGCTTTACACCGGGATGCCTCTTGAATTCAGAGCGGGCGGCCACATTTGGTGACTGGATGAGCGTCGAAGCCGTTCGTGCGGTGGTGTTTCAGGGACCGAAGGCGCTCGCCCGGGAGTATAGCCTGGTGCTCGAGGCTCGGGCCATCGAGCACGAGATGCTCGAGAGCGATGGAGTCTGGCTCTTGACGGTCATCCCTTCCATTCAGACGAGCGCCGTTGACGAATTGACGCGCTATGCGTCCGAACGCAGCAGCAGTCCGCGTGCGGTATCCCGCTTCACCGCTGCGTTCCCAGGCGCTGGTATCGGCGCGATTGCTTACTCTCTGACACTGCTCCTAACCGCTTATTGTGCCGGTGTGGGCCTATTCGGCGGCGATTGGTATGCAGCGGGGGTCATTGATGCCGGGCCTGCCCGCAGCGAGTGGTGGCGCGCGATTACTGCTCTGACCTTGCATGTGGACTCGGCTCATCTACTTAGTAATTTATTTTTCGGCGCGCTGATCGGCATCGCCGCAAGCCGGCTTGTGGGACCCGGCGTCGCGTGGTTCGCTGCGTTCTTCGCGGGGGCATGCGGAAATTATGTCGAAATGCTGATTTCACCTGCATCGCATCGCGCGCTGGGCGCTTCAACCGCGGTCTTCGCAGCCTTGGGACTGTTGGCCGGCCTCGCGTGGACCGAAAGACTTACCTTTCGGGAGCGCAACTGGTACCGCTGGGCGCCGCTCATCGTCGGGATATGCCTGCTCACTCTGTTTGGCGCAGGCGGCGAGCATGTGGATGTACTGGGGCATTTCTTGGGCTTCGCATTCGGGATTGCGGCGGGCTGGCTGTGCGCGATCGCCGGCGTACCCCGCAGCCGCGCGTTGCCGACGCAAGTTCTATTTGGCGCGGCCGTTGTGCTGTCCATTGCTCTGGCGTGGCTGCTCGCGCTGCATCAGCACGCGTGAGCCCCTTACACTGCATTCCCACGACACATTTTCGCTGCGTCAGTATAATTTCGCGTGTCTGCGCGTACCACGCGCAAAATACTTCTTGGAGAAAATCGAGTGGCATCTATTCAGGATCGCATATTCGGGCGGCGCATCAGTATTCATGTCTACGGCCTGGCCGCTATCGTGCTGAGCCTTGTGGGTCTGGTCTGGGGAGATTACGCGGTTGTGTGGCAACCGGTGCCGGATGCCGTACCCGGACAGACTGCCTTGGGCTATGCCGCAGCCGTCCCCTTTTTGTTGGCGGGCTTGGCAATGCAATGGCAACGCGCCGCTCCATCCGGTGCATTGACGCTTACCGTCCTGTACGGTCTGGGGAGCACATTTCTTGACATTCCTCGTGTCATCGCGCACCCATCCGTGTTTGTTACTTGGGAGGGAGCCGCCGAACAGCTCGCTCTGGTGGCCGGGGGATTGGTCGCGTGGGCGCACCTCGCGCAACTCAAACCCGCAACCGCCGAGCGTGTGTCCAAGATCGGCCGTCTCCTATTCGGGGCATGTCTCTTTGTGTTTGGCTTAGCTCACTTGGTTTATTTGGCTTACACAGCCAAGCTGGTTCCGGCGTGGCTGCCGCCGAATCAGCGATTCTGGGTGTACGCCACTGCCGCGGGATTTTTTGCCGCGGGCGCTGCGATTCTCTGCGGTATCGCCGCGCGCCTTGCGGCCAGGTTGCTGACGGCAATGTTCGTCGTGTTCGGCGTCCTGGTGCATGCCCCCACGGTCTTCATCGCCCCCCATACCCACTTCAACTGGGCCGAGAACGCAATTAATTTCGCCCTGATCGGATCTGCGTGGCTGATCGCAGCATCGGTACCGGCCCGACAATCCGATTGATCGCCGTTTGCCAGGATATGCGTCCGATTGCACACCGGCGGCTTGAATCTGATAGTATCCTTGATGGTATACTAATGCAATATTACATGGACTGGTGAAGCGCTGGGCGCTATCCGGAGAATGCTGCGTGCACGCGCCCATAGAATCGCATCCGCTCAAGTTGACAAAAGGCATTGCCTCTCCGAGACTTCCTTTAGTAGTAAGGCGCCGTGACATAGGAGTGCACAGGGAGATGCGACACGCTGCTGCGGGGCTTCTTGGCGGTATATTGTTTTTGCTTGGCTCGATTGGATCAACGCTTTCAGGGGCGGAAACCGAGTCGTATCCGGCCATGGCTCCCCTTGCGCGCTACCTTGAGACCGATGCCACAACGGAGATTGTGCTGGCGCGCAGTGCGGCGCCGACGTCGATCTCTGCCAATGCCGATGTACTGACGCTCAGCAGCCATGGTTATGTGACTGCGATAATGGGAAATAACGGTTTCGTCTGCTTGGTGGAACGATCCTGGGCCAAAGGCTTCGCCGACCCCGAGTTTTGGAGCCCAAAAACCCGCGCGCCGACATGCTACAACCATGCCGCCGCACGTACCGTCCTTCCAAGATATCTCGAAAGAACTGGGTGGGTTCTCGCAGGTGTCTCGACGTCTGAAATGACAGCTCGCACCCGGGCCAAGCTCTCTGCAAATAAGTTCATGCTGCCCGAAGCGGGTGCGATGTCCTACATGATGTCCAAGCAAGGTAGCCTGAACGACACCGTTGGCCACTGGCATCCGCATGTGATGTTCTATCTTGCAAAAACCGATGCCGCTGCCTGGGGCGCAAACCTCGCCGGCTCCCCCATCATTGCCGACGACTTGACGGTATTTGCCCAAGAGGGCACCCGGGAGCCAGTTGTCACGTTCTTCATTCCGGTGAGCAAATGGTCCGACGGCACGCCCGAGACCATGGAAGCACATTAGAACGCCGGTCATTCAGCATACCGAACTCACTACTTCTGGTTCCGGGTTTCCAATTCCTTGCGTTCGGCATAGGCAGTAAGCTTGTCCATCCGTTTAGACCAGAAGCGCTCCTGATTGTGCAACCATGCCATTGCCTCGCGCATGGATTCTGGCCTGAGGCGAACCGTCACCACGCGTCCGGATTTCGAACGTGTGATTAGCTTTGCTTGGTCGAGAACACCAAGATGCTTCATTATGGCGGGCAGTTTGATGGTGAAGGGTTCTGCCAATTCGCTAACGGTCGCACTGGCGCGTCGCGCTAGCTGGCCCAAGATGGCGCGCCGCGTCGGATCCGAAAGCGCCGCAAACGTGCGATCTAAATGCTCTTGACTGTTTTCCATCCAGGAAAGTCTTATCCAAGCGAATTCTATTGTCAATCGGCCAACCTCGGCCATCGCGACGTCTTGCGATCGCAATTGCGCTGGTGATGTCTGGATGCCAAGCAGCGAGCGGCCCAAAGCGCAGGTAGACGAAAGGCACCTTCGCCTATACTAAGGAGGATGCAACTGCCGGAGATCGTTTCTTATGAACGACTGGATCTCGCTCGAGCATGCAATCGAGGCCAAAGGGGTCCGATTGATCCTGGCGCGGTTCGGTCTCCCGTCGCCTTGGTCGGAATTCTGCGGATAGCATACGTACGCGTGGATGCGCGCGATTCCCAAGGTACGTACCGACCGTTGAAACCTCTGACGGCGCAAGAGAGTGTCCCGGTTGTCCTAATAGAGCAGGAGCCGCCGCGTTCGACCTGGCTCGAGCAGTTACACGCCGCAGAACGACTTTCAGCGAAGCCCGCTCTGATCCCTGACGAACCTCAATCGCGATCTGTGGTCATTGGTTTGGTCGCAGAACTCTGTGCAGAGGGTGGCTTTGGCTGGTGTCGTCGATTGCAAATGATCCAGCGTCTTTCGGCGGCAGATGCGAGCGAGCGCGACAAACGTACAGCCGGCTATCTTAATCACAAGTATGGACGCGGGTCGCCTTACGATGCCGAGGAGCGAAGCGAGGCAATCGTTTCCTTCTTCGCCACCCGGCTACGCAGCCAAGAGGCCACTGGCAGCTGGTTATTCGTGGGAAGACAAGTCACTGCGGTCGACCTCGCGTGGGCGGCGTTCGCGGCGCTCCTGCGGCCTCTACCTGAATCGGACTGCCCGATGCATCCTCGTGCGCGAGAGCTGTGGAGCTGGACTCCAAAGTCAATCGATTCAAAAGACGTGGCAATGTTGCTTGCGCATCGCGATCGAGTTTATCGTGAATTTTTAATGTTGCCGGTTCCGACACAATGATACTTCGGCACCTCTTGCGTTCTTAGCGGCAATAGAAGCCATAAAATGACGCCTTTCGGCGAAACTGACCAAGAGACCACGCGCGCCAAACGAGTTCTAGGTTTGGTGCCGGTGCTCGCGATCTTGACGGCGCTTATCGGTATCGCAATGCTCATCGCTTGGCTAACGATGAATTCTGTCGAGCAGCGCCAGTGGCCTCATCTTTTTCTGATGAAAGCCAATACGGCCCTCGCCCTGTTCCTACTAGCAGTTGCCCTTTTCGCGTTGTGGGCCAAAGGCCAATCGTCGAGCACGGCGAGTGCCGTCTGCGCATGCACCGTCATCGCGTTTAGCCTCGCGGTGCTCGCCCAGTATTTTGTGCCTATTGATCTGGGCATAGATCAATGGATCGTCACCGACCATGCGACCGATCGTATTCCCGGCCGTACCTCCATCGGGACGGCCATTAGTCTGCTGATGATTGGGACGGCGTATTTGTTTCACACCTCAGCCCGAGGATCGCTCATCAGCCAGGGAATTTTGCTGGCCGCACTCGTGATGCCCATAGCCACGATCGGTGGTTACCTGTATCGAGCACCTGACCTCTCGCCCTTTTATCGATCCTCGGTGATGTCCGCGCATTCAGCCATATGTACGCTGCTTTTGTGCGCCGGCGGTCTTTTCGTGCGGCCTAACACGGGGTTGATGCGCCTACTGTTGTCCGAGTCCTCCGCCGGCATCGTCGCGAGACGCTTGCTGCCCGCCGCCATGCTCTTGCCTGCCGCTGTAGGCGCCGCCATTCTCTACGCCGAGCGCGTGGGTTTTTTCAGCAATGCCTTAGGGTTTGCCACTCTGGTGGCCTCCTGCGCGCTTTTTTTTGGCGCCGCCGTCTGGATCGTGGCGGCCATGATGTGGCGCACCGAATACGCCAAAGCCCTGGCCGAATCAACGCGCGACGCTGCCGAACTGCGCTTGAGAGAGGGTGAGCAGCGACTGCGTATCGCCCTCGAAGCTGGCCGCCTTGGAACCTGGGAGTTTCTCGTCGACTCAGGTCAGCTAATCACCTCTCCCCAGTGCAAAGCCATTTATGGCCTCGAGGCTGATGCCCAATTCGACTATTCAGATTTTCTCAACTCGATCTTGCCCGCTGATCGCGAGCGAGTTCGAGACAGCGCCGTGAAGGCGCCGCGCGAATTGAGCGACTACAAAGAACAATACGCCGTTGGTTGGCCTGACGGCACGTCTCATTGGGTGTTGGCAAGCGGCCGTCCATTGCTCGACGAGGCAGGGACGGCGTCGCGCATGGTTGGCGTGAGCCTCGACATTACTGACAGCGTCCGCGCCGCGGAAGAGCTCAAGCTGGCTGATAAGCGCAAGGACGAATTTCTTGCGACCCTAGCCCATGAGCTACGAAATCCTTTGGCACCGATCAGGCAGGCGGTCAAAATTGCAAACTCCGAGCAGGTCTCATCCGCTCAGCGAAGCTGGGGACTCAGTGTCATTGATCGACAAGCGGCGCACATGGCGGTATTGCTTGACGATCTGCTCGATACTTCTCGCGTTACCCGCGGCCAGCTACACCTGCACAAGGAGTCAGTCGACATCCACGCAGTGCTGGACGCGGCAATCGAGACTGCACAACCCAGTATTAGCGCCAAGGGCCAGCAGATTCGGTTGCAGCGGCCGCAGGAGCCCATGCCACTCTATGCCGATCCCGTACGGCTCGCACAAATGCTCAGCAATTTGCTCATTAACGCCGCCAAGTATTCAAGTGTCGGCGGCGAGATTTTTCTCACCGTCGAAGTTGATGAGGATTTGCTGCGATTTCGAGTAAAAGACCACGGGATCGGCATCGCATCGGACATGCTCGCGCGAATTTTCGAGATGTTTGCGCAGGTTGACGATGACCGAAAGCGATCCGGAGAAGGTCTGGGCATTGGACTCGCGCTCGTCAAAGGTCTCGCCGAACTTCACGGCGGGACTGTAGTCGCCTCCAGCGAAGGCCTGGGAAGGGGCAGCGAGTTCGTCATTTCCCTGCCTCGCGGCTGCGAAGCAAGTTCCCCGACAAGCACTACAAAGCCATTGCCTCCGGTAACGCCACCCAGTCGACGGATTTTGATCGCTGATGACAATCAAGATGCCACCGAAAGCCTGAAGTTATTGCTTGAGATGGAAGGCCATGAGGTTCTGACCGCTGCTGATGGCGAGATTGCACTGGACCAAGCGAATCGCATGCTCCCCGAGGTCATGCTGCTCGATCTCGGCATGCCGAAGCTCAACGGTTACGAACTCGCCACCCGAGTTCGCGAGCAACCGTGGGGCAAAAACATCACACTGGTCGCCGTCACCGGATGGGGCCAGGCAGAAGACCGTCGACGCTCGGCTGAAGCCGGATTCGATCAGCATTTGACCAAACCGCTAGAATTTGAAGTACTGCGCGCACTGTTGAGCGAGAGGCGTTGAGACGCCGCTGGCTGCTCCGAGCGGCAGGAATACGACTGGTTTGCATTCATTAAATGCCTTTAAAATCCGCTAGATACGGGCGACGTTAAATCCATTTCCTGAAGGGCTTAGCTTTGCATTTTGTAATGATCCTTTCGGACACGCGCATTGAATTGGAGTCTGGTTACAGAATTCGGAAGTCTGCCGTCCGTGGAGGCCTCTGCTAACGAAGTTTGGCGTGCGCGCGCTTAATGGCACGATGTGCCGCAGAGGGACCCTTCGCCGCCAATATCCGGTACTGCTTGCCGCTGAGCGCGTGATAGTTCACGAAAAATTGCTCGAGTTCGCGTAAGAACGGTTTACCGAGATCGTCAAGATTTTTAACTTGAGCGAAGCTATGGTTGTCCGCTTCGATGGCGACCACGCGATCATTGCGCTCCGTCGTCTTCTTATCGCTCTGCTCGCCTTCGATGATGCCGATTACGCGGCAGGTGAGCTTACATCCCGCGAAGGCCGGCTCGTCCATCAGCACCAAGACATCGAGCGGGTCGCCGTCGCCGCCTATCGTTGAGGGCACAAAACCGAAATCGTAAGGAAAAGTCATGCCCGCCGGTAACACCTTCTTAAGTGCGAAGATTCGCTCCTTTGGATCGTATGCATATTTGTTGCGACTACCTTTGGGCGTTTCGATGATGACGATGGCGAGTTGCGTATCCTCCGAATCAAAGGATTTCAGTCGCACCGGATTGGCGAGACCGCCCTGCGCTTTCTTTCTTGGCATAATCACAACTCCGGTCACCAGGGCCTTCGAAAAGTTCGGCAGCAAATCCCTGCGGCGAAGGCCAAATTGTACAATCGGTGTTGGGGGCGAGCCATGCAGTTATTGTTGAGGTTTCTTGTAGGCGGAACACTCGTATTACTGTTCGCAGTCTTGGGTGACGTTTTGAAACCCAAAGGATTTGCGGGCCTGTTTGCGGCGGCACCGTCGGTGGCTGTAGCGACATTGAGCCTAACGATCCTCGCCGACGGGAAGTCCTATGCCGCGATCGAGGCCAGATCCATGACCGCGGGCGCGGCCGCGTTCTGCCTGTATGCCGTACTGTGCGTCTATCTCATGGCAATCAAGCACGTTCGCGCCGCACCCGCCGCCATCTTCGGGCTGCTCGCCTGGGGAGTCAGCGCCGGTGCGTTTTTTGCCGCCCTCGAGCTCCTTTAATGCTCATCAAAATAGATTGGGCGGCGCTCAAAAAAACCAAGGGATCCGAATATTTCGTGCGCTTTGTACTCGGCGGCGCAATAACGGTCGTAACCGGTCTTGTCGCTAAACATTACGGACCGGCTGTTGGAGGACTTTTTCTCGCCTTTCCAGCAATTTTTCCCGCGAGCGCCACACTCGTTGAGCAGCATGAGCGGGATAAAAAGCGACGGGCCGGCATCATGCATACGCTGCGCGGCAGACTCTCCGCGGGATTGGACGCCCGCGGCGCAGTGCTTGGCGCGATCGCCCTCATCGCATTTGCCGCGGTCATTTGGAAAGGGTTGCCGATTGCCCGAGCGCCCTTCGTGCTGAGCATTGCCCTAGCTATCTGGTTCGCTCTCGCGACGTTGCTCTGGCGCGTGCGACGACTTCATACCCGATGGCGGATCCTCTCCCACGGCAAGCACAGATAAAATCGCGCAGCCAGCGGCCGCGCTCCCAGCTTGCACCGACGAATACCATCGGCAGTTGCTGACAGAATTTCCGTCACGCACGGGGCACGATCTGCCAGTCGATGATCATCCCACGCACTCTTCAGAACTTGATGGAGCGGATATGCAACCCATTTATCTTGGCATCGGTGCAGTGATCTATATGATGTTTGCGGTTTGGTGCATATTCGCTCCCCAAAATTGAACCAACCGCGACGAATCATCATTGCAAATCCGCGGCGTTGAGGCCCACGGCGCCAACTTGGCGCGCCCTCAATCGTTCGCTGGAGCCTTCAAGATGGGTCGATTTCTCCTTTGCGAGGAAATTTCTCCTCAGGTCCCACGGTTTCAGGCAATGGCGGCTCTTTGACGTCCTCACCTGGTTCGACCGGATCTTGCCGTCGGGGAGAACCGGATCCAACGTTCGGAATAGTTTCCACGGTACTGGCTCCCGATGAAAAATCGAGTTTGCCAAATGGGCTGCTACCTTCAAGCGGACTATTCCCACATCGATAGTCAGATTTATCCGAGGGACCTGGATATGCGGCATGAGTTCCCGCGGGCCTTCAGGGCCAAATGGATCGCAGCAGTGAGATCGAATCCTCGGACAGAATGATGGGTGGCAAGAGAAGGGCGCCGGCCCGGAGCTTGTCTTGGCCCGGTGTGTCGCCCGCGGCCACGTCCATCTTCCACGTCATCAGGTGGCTATCGTGATCCGTCTGTCCCAACGCGTGGACAAACTCTCGTGCGCCGCAATCACCTGCAAGACTCCGGAGCCGGCGTTGCGAACGCGGGCCGGTGTGCTTACCAGGGGCTTCCCGGGAAGTTGCACGTCCGCGGTCGTGAGCACATCGTTGTTAGACTCGGCGGAGGTATGCCCGTGGAGCCCCACTATGGAGGGATCCACCCGAACGGAGATGATCGGCCCGGTGTGTCCATCGGCATCACTAGGTGCGACCATCTCATCTGTTGTTGCCACGCCCCCGGAATCATTGCAGATTCCATTCGACTTTTCACGATCCTCTATCGGCCTCGATGTCACAGTCAGGGGCACGCCGCTTTATGTGATCTTGGACACCGGTGTTGATCCATCCGTGATTGACCTGGCTCGCGCCGAGGCGCTTGGCCTGAAGATTGATCGGCCGGACGGTGGTGAGGCAAGCGGCTTTGGCGATGCAAAGGGAGCCAGGGTGTTCCCCAGCAGCATCGACAATCTTGTCATTGGCGGCCACTCCTTTGCACCGATTGACGCCTTGGCATCTGACATGTCCGCGCTCTCCGCCCATTATGGTCGCAAACTCGATGCGGTCTTGGGTTACAGTTTTCTGGCCGATAAGATCGTGCTGATCGACTATCCCCGACAGACGTTAGGCATCCTGAACCAAACTGTCGATGCGATGCGGATGGTCGGAACCTGCCGCACACACTGGAGCACGCCCCTTCGGACAGTTGAGAGCTTTCCGGTCATCACGAACTTTCGCTTGGGTGCGGCCAAGGCACGCATCACCCTCGATACCGGATCCAATGGTGGTCTCGCGTTGTACCAAAGCGCGTTGGACCTGCAGGGCGTGCGCGCCGCACTATCGGAGAAGAATGTCATCAGCTTCGCAGGTGCCCGAGGAGACGGGAAAGCCAAGTCCTATACTTTTAACGCTCCCGTCGGATTCGGGCCGTTCACCCTGCCTCCAGGCGAGGTCGTGACCGTCCGCAACGAGAGCGGGTCGGACAGCACGCGCGTGGCCAATGTGGGTAATGCATTGTTTGCGGCGATGAAATTAAAGATGCTGCTCAATTACCGCGGCCGCACTATGACCTTTTACGGCGACTGTTCCTAACGTCGCCGATCCGAATGCAGTCAACTTCCCAGTCAATTGATGTTCTGCCCAACGCGCCACAGCACGCCGATAGGATCCAAGAACACAAAATCGCGGATGCCCCAGGGCTGATCTTTAGGGGGTTCTGACTTGATCCCGTGCCTCAAAAGCACATCTTGATTGCGCGCCCACCAGCTTTCCACATCTTCAACCAACAAATGCATCATCAGATTTTCCGCGAAGGCCTTTACATAGTATTTCTGCAGCAAAAACGCAGCTTTGCCATGATGAATATAGGCGAGCCCGTCATTCGACCATGCAACGGTAAACCCCAAGTCCTGATAGAACTGCTTGCTGACTTCGAAGTCTTTTGACGGCAGGAAGGCCTTCAGCTCAACCGTCGCTAAATTAGACATACTGAACTCCACATGCTCTACTTGCGGGTTAGTCCCAACGATTCGCATTCCTTGGGAAACCGGGCGCTGTATTCGCACGACGCAGAAGCGTTGACCGGAGGGAGCCTGCATCACGACCCAGCGCTCTAGACGATCCACTTCAGCCGCGCTCAGCTTCTCAAGACGCGCCACCTCACTGGCGATGTCGTCCGTCTCAATATCAATGTGGACGCGACTATCATGTTCTACGCGCTGGATCTGCACGATGGGCTCATCCGGCGCCGTTTTCAGCATGCGGTAGTTGCCACGCGTGCCGGGGTGTTCGGGATCTACCGCACGACCCAGTGCCTGACTCCAGAATTGAGCAGCTTTTGTCGACGTCGGAGGTCTTGCAGTCGATCAGTATGGCGCAGGGTCGCGAATGGTGCATGTGTGTCCTGTGTCTGCTTACTCGATTCCGTTGCGACATCCTGTCCCAATTTGTACTTGATTACCATACCAGCAAGCTCGCTTCCCTCGAGACACACGCTGTCGCAAACGGTGTACCAATTGCCCAATGTCATGGCTGGTACTGGCGACCTGCGTTAGCGACAAATTTGCCGACTGCTGCAGGATCACGTAGGAAGTAAATGGCCGCAGTACTCGCATGGGCAGAAATTGCTTTCATGAGGAACGGACGGCTTTGGCGACGATATCGCGATAGCCAGAGCCAGAAATCGATACGCTCGCGCGATCGGCGGAGCGCTCGCCATGCGCATCGGGCAAGCGACAGATCCAAGAAGATAATAGTATCCGCCGCTCGAAGTCGGACTTCGACGGCGTCATTGGGTCCCAGATCGCCTTCCATGATCCACTCGCTCTCGCCGACGAGTCTCCGCTGGAGCTCCAGCCATTGATCCCGCGGCGTTTCCACAAGACCTGGCTGCCAAAATACCTGGTCCAACTCGATTACAGGCAATCCTGTGATCTCGCCAAGAATCCTGGCGAGCGTGGACTTTCCAGAAGCTCCAGGACCGATGATCACCACGCGCTTCATAGGCATTAGTCCAATCTAGAGCACTGGGAGTGAATTGTCTCGCTGCGCCAATCTAAGACTGCTCGTGTTGCGCGCCGCGCCGCTGGCAGGCGGCGACTCATCTGCTTGCCCATTCCGCGTTCGATGGCATATTGTGTAGTCTAATTCCCGCATTCATCGAGAGATAATCATGACGTTGAGCACGCGCGGTCTTGGCAGTCAGGGACTCAAAGTATCGGTCATCGGCTTAGGCTGCATGGGCATGAGCCAGTCCTACGGACCAGCGGACGAGGCGGAATCCATCGCAACCCTGCATCGCTCCATCGATCTCGGCTGCACCTTCCTCGATACGGCGGAAGTCTACGGTCCCTACACCAACGAAGATCTCCTCGGCCGCGCACTTGAAGGCAGGCGGGCGCAAGTGATCATCGCCACCAAATTCGGATTTCAGATCAAAGACGGCAAAGTTACAGGAGCTGACAGCAGCGCCGCGCGCATCCGCGAGGCCGTGCACGCCTCGCTGCAACGCTTGCGCACCGATCACATCGATCTACTCTACCAACACCGCGTTGATCGCAAGGTACCGATGGAGGTGGTTGCCGGCACGGTCGGTGAATTGGTACGAGAGGGAAAGGTCCGATTCTTCGGCTTATCCGAAGCCGGAGTCGGCAATATTCGCAAAGCCCATGCCGTGCATCCAGTCTCCGCCGTCCAGAGTGAATACTCCTTGTGGGAGCGCAATCTCGAAAAGGACGTGATTCCAGTCTTGGCAGAACTCGGAATAGGGCTCGTTCCGTTCTCCCCGCTTGGCCGCGGTTTCTTGACCGGTGCCGTCAAACGCGCTGAAGATTATCCGGCCGACGATTTTCGCCGCCAAGATCCCCGCTACCAAGGCAGCAATTACGATGCTAATGTCGCTGCCACGCGAGCTGTGGGCGAGGTCGCCGACTCCAAACACGCGAAGCCCGGACAAATTGCCCTCGCATGGCTGCTGCACAAATCGCCCACGATCGTGCCGATCCCAGGCACGAAGCGCCGAAGCTACCTTGAGGAGAATGTCGCCGCCGCAGCGGTCTCACTCGGCGCCGCGGAAATGAAAGTGTTGGACGACGCGCTGGCGCCCAACAAAATCGCTGGCCCTCGATATGGCGAGAGGATGATGGCGATGGTCGATCGTTGACTATCGGCGTTCTCCCAGAGAGCGTGAATTACTCCCAGATTTATCCGATGGCGCCATTGGGCGGCGCGTTTGTAGCCGTCATGGGTGTGTTCGTCTTACTGGGAAGCGCATTACCAAAACTTAGAATGAGCTTCGTCTACGTGGGCTTGGGTGCCGCGACCCTCGCATTACTGCTGAGTGGTCGATTGGCAGCCGGACTGCCGCCGCCTAGCCAGTTGCAAGTCGGCGCGTTGGTCGTGGCGATTGTCGTTGAATTCGTCGCATTCGCGACATTGATGCCACGCATTCGTGCGCGCGGTCAAAGGGCCATTCTCGTGTCAACGCTCGCAATCGTGGGCGCACATTTTTTGATCATGCTGCCCGCGTTCGGGTCACTGATTACATTTGTAGGGACACTGTGTGTCGCTAATGCGGCGGCTGCCTGGCGCTGGACACCTTACCGAATTGAAAGCGCATGGCTCATTGACGGAGTCATAAAGTTGGGCGGCGGACTCATGCTCCTTACTACGAGTCCCGCAATTATCGGCTGACCAAACGGTCTTGACGGGGCGAGTCACGAAAGCGTCATCTTCACGGCCCTCAGCCCGCGACCTCGGGCGGCCGCTCCATAAAACTAAAGTGCGGTAGCAGACAGACGACGCGCCGCAGCATTTGGCAGGGTGGACGCGTCATGCTGGAGCTTCTGCAACACATCGACCTCGACTATTATCGTTCGGCACAGTTACTCATTGCGCGCGCCGAGATAGCGCAATTACGCCGACAATCATCCGCATTGGCGCACACCGAACAGCAGTTCAAAATTCCGTCCGGCCCGGTGGATGACGTTGGTCAGACTGCTCATGCGACGCCAATTGTTCAATCCGGTTAGTCAACCCATGGTCGCGCCTGCGAGGATTGACTAGAGAGTTCAGTCCGCCTGCATGGCCGCGAGCTCATTGCCGGCGGGGTCGCGGAAATGAAAGCGTCTGCCCCCCGGAAAGCTGAACGTGGGTTTTGTGATTACTCCGCCGGCGCGCTTCACCGCTGTTTCAGTTGCCTCAAGTGACTCCACCTGAATAACCGGAAGAGGAGCGCGCGACGCTTCTTTAACATCGGCCTGCAGCCCGAGATCTACGTCTCCGGTCATCGTGCAAGAATAAGTCGGGCCAAAGTCCTTCATCGAGAAGCCAAACGCCTCCGCGTAAAACAATTTTGTTGGGCCGGTAGCCGAGGCCGGAAGTTCGACAAAACAGATTCGATTGGACATGGATTACCCCTTTCTAACGGATTGAAGCGCCGCTGCTTTGTATGCTGAATAGCCAGTGAAGCGCAGTCGCCTCATTGGTAAACACCTTAACCGAGGCGCCGCGGTTACGTGCGACAGTCTCGAAGAAATAATCTACCAGGTCCGCGCTGGCAACGACCGCGAATATCAAGCGTCGGTCAGCGGTGCGCGCGAGTTCGGTGCCGGCCTCGAACTTCTCGGACGTGCCGATTGGTGACGGCACCGATCGGGCGTCGCATAGCACGCGCCAGATGTTCCTGGATTTCGTCTCGGCGATGATTTGCGCCAGTGCCCGTAACAGTGTTCCACGCGTCATCCGTCCATTCAACGTCAAGCGGAGGAAACCGTCCTCTTCGTTGATCGAGCATTCAGTCGTATCAGTCGGCGCAGACGGCATCGGAACTCTCGGTGATTGGCATTGCGCTCAATGACAACATTGCCAAACTTCACGATCTCATGAATTCTTTGACTGCTCTTGTCTATACAGCGCTCGATAGTCGTAGGTCGCGTAGAACTCCGTGCGATAACCGCCCCCCGCCTCGCGCTCGATCAGCGCATTAATGTCGCGCAACTTCTCAGCCGGAAAGATGTGGAAGCCAGTCGAGAGTGAGGCGTAGAGTTCGTGCGGGCGATGTTTCATAGAACAGTTGCAGCCCTTGAGACTCTGTCTTGCCCCATCTCGACCGACTGGGTGAATCTAACCGAACCCCGAGCCACCCAGTATCAAATTCCGCCGCATCTCCTCGTCAGAGTTGACTGACGGAATTCTCAACTGCCTTGCCTCGCCGGCGTTTGTGGACGCACTCCAACCGTTGTGAGCGCGCGCCTACGACTGGCGGCGCCAATCGCTGGCTGATCGCCTATCAATTTAGGCCCACACTTCAGGTTTTCAGCCATAGCAGCGAGGCAACTCCAATGAGTTCTGAACGCCCTCAGGAATTCTCCGAGCCCCCGGTAAACAGAGTCCGGCAAACGTCCGACGATCGGCAAGACAGCGAAAGCGCCGGCGACCATGGACCCTCCGACACTGCTACGCCCCATGAAGCCACAGTCCTGGTGCGTGGTGAGACTATTGGCAATCAGGAGCCCAAATCACCGCCCAAGGACTCGCCGCCCAAGGACAAGGAGAAGTCTCTGCGCAAGGAGGTCTCGGAGGCCAAAGCTAACATGCAGAGTCGTCTACCCGTCCTGGATGACGATCCTGACATCGGAGTTCAAAAAGAACACATTGTCATCAGAGACGGCAAAGCGGATTTGGCATTTACCGGAACGCTGCTCGCCTCCGCAGCGCCGCCTTCGGCACCCGAGGGGAAGTGGCAGGAGTACCGGATCTATGAGACGAATGGCGAAAAGCATGTATTCTCAAAGGTGACTCGGAGCGTGTTCGCGGCAGAGCAGGATGCTTACGAGGCGGAAGTATTTGACCCTTCTCCATCATCGGTGCCTTCGCAGCTGCTCAGAAGCGCGCGCGATCTCGCCCGCTCGCGGCCGCTGACATGGATGGTTGCAGCGGTCTCTTATTTTGGTTACGACCCACTTGCCAAGGCTCTTTATCGAAAGCTCAGTGGTCAATTCGAGGAACACATCAGTTAGGAACCCGCTGTTCTGCGAAGATCTCGTCGTTCGGCCTGACCGAGCCGGGGCCGGCCACCCTCGCATCAAGCCCTGCTGCAGGTGGGCTCAGTCGTCCTAGGCCGACTGTGCAACCTCGTTCTGCCTGAACCAGCCTGTAAACCGCACGCGAATCATCCAAAAGAACAGCAGGGCCAACGGCAGAAACTGGGGATAAAAGAAGACTGGCGGCACATGGTAGGGAGCGGGCAAGAGCCGCGCGAATCCGTTGGTGAAGGCCGAACCCGTGGCTAGGGCTAGCCCTAGGCACATCCGCCATAGATGCCGCGCGATGCGCGCTGCGCCCGAGATGCCGCCGCCGAAAACGACCCTGGCGTCACCGATCGCCGCAACAGCAAGCACCGCTGTGAATGTGTAGATCGCAATGAGCACCGGGCCTTTGAATGGAACTGCGCTCTTGAATAAGGGCGTCAAGCCCGTTGCCAACTGAAAGCTCAAAATCGCAAAAGGAGCGCAGAGACAAAGGCCGATGAACAGAGCGAGCTTTTCAAAAAGACCGAGGCTACGCGCCTTTCGACGGACCGTCATCCAAGCAGTTGCCAGCAGGTACAAGGTAAAAGAAGCGATAAATAGATTGACGAGCTGGTCCGGCACTGCAATGGCAAGATAGCCGGCGAAAATCGCCATGATCACCATGGCCGCGATGAAAACGGTTCCGGCCCTCCGATGCAGATATCCTCCCTTGCGGACGATCAACGCGATAGTCCCGGAGGCGAGGCCAATCATGCCAGCGCCGACGTGAAGAACATAGGCGAGTAGCGTCATTGCGTGAATCATGGGAATCTTCTTCCTGTTGAAGAATCTCGCGCCAGCCCTCCGAGCCTGTTTTTTGTAGGCCCGGGACTCGCGTGATCGTGTCCTTGCGCGCGCGGAATCAGCGAATCTTGATTAGCCGCACATTCGGCCAGCCGACGACCGTGAATAACTGTTTCACCGCTCGCGGATGGGTATGGTATGCGATCATCACGCTCGGCGGTGCGCCGGCGGTCGAAGCGGACAGAATTTCGACGATGATGGCCATGTGTTGATAAGCCAAGCTCGAGTCCGCGTAAGCCAGTAAATCGCCCGCTGTCAGTTGCGTCCCGATTGCGGTAGCCGTCGACGGGTCGGATACAGTGAGGAATGCCGGCGGGCCGAGCTTGACCGCCAGATTTTTGGGAACGAGGTCGAAAATCAGTCCATCGGGATTATCGAAACCGAACGGATTTCCGCCGTACGGCTGACCTATCTGCAGACCACCGCCGCCGGGGATTTGGGCATTCCCGGAAAAGCCGATACAGCACGAGATGAAGTGCGTGCAGTCGTCTTCTTGCTGACCCGTCGGGTACGTAACCTCGGATAAGAGCGTCAAGGCAGGGCTCGAGGCGAACAAGGCAGCTTTGTGTTGCTGTCTCTTGATGGCGCGCAACTCTTCCTTCCAATTCGAACCGACTCTGCCGTCGTGGCAAACGCGGTCCCAAAAACGACTCGCGTAACTCAAAGCACCGGCGCGATTGTACGGCATTGCATCAAACTCCTCGTTGGTGCGGGCCTCCGAGCAGAAGGCCCCTAAGGAAAATTAGCGCTGAATCAAGGATGCGCCAGTCGGCGGTTGTTGAACAGCTGAGCCGCGTCCCCCACCATAACCAAGTAGATTGCAGTGCAGGTCCAGGGCTCGGGCCGGTTGCATCGACGTCATTGAAAAGCAAGCATCGTCAGGGTACAACTATCGGCGCTGATTCACGATGGCTGAGGATTGATCTAAAAACATCCGAGGAAATGCCTCATGGGAAACGCTACTCCGAGTACGGGCGAGAGGGACCTTGCGACGGTCGTCAGCCAGATTCTGGTGTCGTCTCCGTGTCAACGAATCAATTTCTGTTTCGGCGACACGTATGTCGACGGAGCGGGCTACTACTTTGTCGCACTCTCGCTTGCCAGCATCGACAACAAGGCCAGGGCGCTCGGCGTGGTCATCAACAGCAGATTGCCCGTCGGTACCGAGGCACAGTACGATCCGACGTCGAACAACCTGGTTCTGCCAAGGTCTGGCTACGGAAGTACTGGCTTTCAGAAAATGAGCATCGTGCATGAGTTAACACATGCCGTCCTGGATTCGCGTGCTCCCCGACAAGTCAGAAAGATGCTCGACAATGAGACGACGGCCTACCTGGCCGGCGCGCTCTATAACGTTTTTTCGTCGCCAAGCGCGACGGGTCCTTTCGGCTACGAGCCCGGACCCGGCAACCCGATTTACGTTGAGGCGCACCGCCTCGCGATGGCCGCGCGGCGTCACCTCGAGCAGTGGTCAAACTCATTCAGATATCTGTTTAATCCGTGGGACGTTGTGACGCTGCAAAATGCGATAACGGCCAGCCCGACGTACGCCTTCATCAAAGCGAATCCAGCGGGATCCTATGGCGATGATGGCCTACCGCTCTAGCCAAGCTCAGGCTCTCAACTCAGGGGCTACAACAAACCGAGTCGACCGTTCCCGCCGCAACGCTCCGGCATCCTACTTTGCTGCGGCCCCGATTCGGAACACACTTGAAAGTTCAAGGAGAGTTAAGTTGGACAAACGCCGCTTTTTGAGTACAGCCGGTGGTGCGTCTTTGGGCTTGATGTTCGGCCCCAGCTTGTTGGCACAGTACGCGGCGAAGCCGGTTACCGCGGTCGCCGAGGACGAGGCCTTTTGGTCGGCCGTGAGAGGCCAGTTCCGGCTGACAGGCGACTATATCAATCTGGAGAACGGCTACTACTGCTTCCAACCCCAGCCAGTGCTCGACGCATTCATAGACAATGTGCGCTCGGTCAACCTGGAAGCGTCACATTATATGCGCACGCGGCAAGTCGATGACAAGCTTCGGATTCGAGGAAGGCTCGCTGCCTTTGCGGGATGTTCGCCTGAGGAGTTGATCATTACTCGCAACACCACCGAATCCCTTGACACAGTCATCAGCGGATTCGACTGGAGGCCGGGGGACGAAGCGGTTCTCGCCAACCAAGATTATGGCGCGATGATTGACATGTTCAAACTGCAGGCCCGCCGCTTTGGCATGCTAAACCGATTCGTTGATATCCCGATGGACCCCAAGTCGGACGATGAGATCGTGAAGGTATACGCCGACGCGCTGACGCAGAAGACGCGATTGCTGATGATATCCCACATGGTGAACATCACCGGGCACATTTTGCCGGTGCGCAGCATTTGCGATATGGCTCACGCGCATGGCGTACCGGTAATGGTCGACGCTTCCCACACCTTCGCCCAACTTGATTATCGACTTCCGGACTTGCACTGTGACTACTACGGCGCCTCGCTCCACAAGTGGCTCTCTACACCACTCGGCGCCGGAATCCTCCACGTGAGGCGCGACCGCATTGAGAAGCTCTGGCCCGTCTATGGTGATGAAAGCCGACCCGCTGACGATATTCGAAAATTTAATCATACCGGCACGCATCCGGTGCACACCGATCTGACGATCGAGCGCTCTCTCGCGTTCCACGAGATGATTGGCAGTGCGCGCAAAGAGGCGCGATTGCGCTATCTAAACCAATACTGGACCGGACAGGTGCGTGGCTTGATGAAGATAGTAATGAATACTCCGGCCGATCCCAAACGGTCCTGTGCGATCGCGAATGTCGGCGTGCAGGGCATGGCGCCGGGCGATCTCGCGCGCATTCTTCTGGAAAAGTACAAGGTATACACTGTCGCCATCGATGGCGCCGGCGTTCACGGAGTGCGCGTGACACCGCAGGTATATACATCAACTGCGGAACTTGACACCTTCGTACGCGCGTTGAGGGAACTGGCGGCGTAGCAGTAAGTCATGTGCCTGGGATCGGCATGCTGAGTCACTCTGGCGCGCTCGCTTGCGCAGCGCGAATACCACCTGAAGAAGGGAGCTGGGAATGTCTACGATAACCTATGCCATATGGGCCTTTGCCGCCGGAGCGCTGATCCCGCTAATGGCGATTTTGAATGCCGGACTCGCACGTGCAGCAGGAGGCACAATTCAGGCGACTGTTCTTTTGTTTGCTACCGGGCTGATTGCATTACTGGTGCTCGCGGCAATAACGAGGGTGCACTTCCCCTCGATTCAGACATTGGCTCACATCGCGCCTCCTCGTTATGCGGGTGGCGTGATAGTCGCGGTTTATATCTTGAGCATCACGTTTCTTGCGCCGCGTTTTGGAGTCGGCAACGCGATCCTGTTCGCCGTGACGGCGCAGCTACTCACATCGGCGTTCATAGACCACTTCGCATTCGCGGGCGCCTCTTTGCGACCGTTGACGACGATGCGAGCACTGGGACTGTTTATTGTAGTTGCCGGCGTAGTCATCACCCAGGTCAGTGACCGCATAGCGGCTGGTGCTCGGTAACATTCAGGGCGATGAGTAAGGCGAACTTAAGGTTCCGGGCGTTATGACTTTTGAGCGCGCGTCTTTTCGCGGCCCTTGCTTGATTACCGCTGATCCGACTCCGGCCGCGCGATGGCATGTGCAAAGGCCGCCAGCTCATCGAAGTCCAATTCGCCATCATGGTTTTTGGCCGCGCGGGAAAATTGCATTTCCAGAAATCGAAACACTTCCGCTTTCGAGACTGTCCCAGCCGCCGCAGTCGATCGCACGTATTCTTGGATTGCCATAAAACGCTTCCTGCGGTAAGCCGCGCTGCGGCAACTGATGCCATTGCAGATATGATGGACCGGAATGGATAAAATTGTCGTAAAGACCAACCGTTAAGGGCCTCACAGCGCGCACAACGTTTGCAGCATTTTTACTTGAGGTTTGCGATGGTAGCGTGTCTCAATGCCACCTCCGGCAGGCGCTCTGATTCCATTGATTGGTTGTCGATCTCGAATCAGCGGCGCTCAGAATAGTTCAGGTCTTCGTAGTCGAAGCGCAAAAACCAGCGTGATGAGTTTGCCGTCCGCGATTATGCCTTGTTCGACATCCAGCGCCAATGCCGCAAGCGGCCGTTCGAGCACGGTAATGTTTTCGTGTTCACTCGCAACACCGCCGCCCGCAGAGATTCGATCAGCCGCAACATAGGCGGCGAGAAATAAAGACTGGCGTTCCACAGAAACGCCGGGACTCGACCATACGCGCGCCACCCGTTCGAGTGCGCGCAGACGCACGCCCAGTTCTTCATGCGCCTCCCGCCGCGCGGTATCCTCGTCGCTCTCCTTTTCGATCATGCCCGCACAGGCTTCTTCCAGGGACTCTTCCGCGGTAACGCTAAATACAGGTGCACGAAATAGCCGCGCCACGAGCGCACAGCGTCGCGTTGCATCGAAGGGAAGGACGGCGGCCGCGTCACCATGCCGCTCCACATCCCGGCTAACGATCGCCCCATCGCTGAGCCTGATGCGAAACGTCTCCACATTGAGGTAGCCGGTGTAGACAACGCGCCTGTCGAGGATTTGCGGTTTCATACCCCAATATAACTGAAGCGGTTGGCCGCGAGTTCGTCCGCCCCAGTTTCGTTCGAAATCTAGCGCGAGCAATGCACGCGCCTGTTTGAAACCCCGCTCTGTCAACGGAAAGGCGAATGCCTATCGACTGTGTCCAGCGCTGCCGCATGCGGCTCACTACATAATCACCCTCCGGCCGACCCGAGCCGCCCATCAGCGATCTTAGCGACTGCGTATGTTTAATGGCGGCGCAGATGAGTCGCGCGAACGTGAACTGCATCGCGGTCGGAACTGAAGCCGCGTTTGAAGCCCATCGGACAGCGAATAACTGGGATCGTACACACGGTCGGACAACGAACAACTGAGATCGTACACACGGTCGTGCGTTAAGGTTTTGCCCTAAATTGTGGTGGCCTACAGGTACCTAGCGTAATGAGTCAAATCGCTGGTCTTCACGGGGTCATCAATGCTGCAATTTGTGCATCAGAACTCTTGGACACGACGCGTTACAAACGCGGCGATCCTCTGCGTCTTGACAGCGCTAAGCGGTTGCAGTGGCAGTGGCAGCGACAGCAGCAGCGCATCGGCGCGGACGTATTCCCTCGTCGGCACGATCAGCGGGCTCAATTCCTCGGGACTCGTGCTGATGGTCAATGCACGCCAGCGTATCGACGCAGATCTACTCCATATGGTCGACGAACTCAACCCCACCAGGCAGATGCTGATGGTCAGCGCCACGGCGGTGAGCGTGGCCGCGGGGCAGACCACGCAGGTGCTTACGAACTCGCTGCCTTCGGGCACGACCTACTCCGTGACGGTCCAGACGCAGCCCACGGGCGAGACGTGCACCGTCGCGGGCGGTATCGGCATGATCCAATCGGCGAACGTGGCCAATGTCGTAGTGACCTGCTCGAATCAGGCCTATCCCCTTGAGGGCTCGATCAGCGGCTTGAATGGGTCGGGTCTGGTGCTGGGAAACGGCACCGATACGCTTGCCGTGAGTCCGGGAGCCACGAGCTTTACGATGCCCACCGCGGTTGCTTACAGCAGCAGTTATGTGGTCACCATACAGACGCAGCCGGCGGGTTTGGCCTGTGCGGTTGGCAACGGCACGGGCACCATGCCGGCCAGTGCGGTGACAAACGTCGCGATTACCTGCACCGATCAGCCTTTCAGTCTCGGGGGCACGATCAGCGGTCTCGGCAACAATGCGGGGCTCACGCTCACCAACGGCAGCGATGCGCTCGAAGTTGCCGCCGGCAGCAGCAGCTTCACGATGCCAACACCAGTAGCCTTTGGCAGCCCCTACTCAGTTGCAGTGCAGACTGCCCCGGCGGGCCTCATCTGTACGGCGAGCGACGCCTCCGCGACGATGCCGGCGAGCAACGTGGCCAGCGTCGTCATCACTTGCTCGGATCAGTCGTACACCGTGGGCGGCACGATCAGCGGGCTCGCCAGCAGCGGCCTGGTGCTGGTCAATGGAGGCGATACGCTCGCAGTGAACTCGGGTGCGTCGAGCTTCACGATGCCCACCACCGTGGCCTATACCAGCTCTTACGCCGTGACGGTCCAGACGCAGCCGACAGGGCTTACCTGCTCGGTGAGCAACGGCGCGGGCACGATGGGTGGCGCAGCGGTCACCAATATTGCAATTACTTGCTCAGCCAATACATACACCGTCGGCGGCACTATCAGTGGCCTCACCGCGAGCGGCCTGGTGCTGTTGGACAACGGCGGCGATGCCACCACGCTCAGTGCCAACGCCACGCAGTTCACCATGAACACGGGTGTTGCTTACGGGAGTACCTACGCCATCACGGTTCAGACACCGCCGACGGGCCTCGTGTGCTCGGTGAGCGATGGCACAGGTACCGTGGGCGCAGCCGATGTCACGAGCGTCAGCATCGCGTGCGTGTCGAACTTCAGCCTTCTCTATTCCTTTGCAGGGGGCAGCGGCGACAGCGCAGATCCTTACCATACTTTGATTCAGGGCAGCGATGGCGACTTCTATGGAACGACACTGGCTGGCGGCGCTGGCAATGTCGGCACGATATTTAAGGTCACGCCAAGCGGGACTGAGACCGTTTTTTATTCCTTCGCCAGCATCCCCTATTCCGGTCTGGTCCAGGGCAGCGATGGCAATATCTACGGGACGACTGCCAGCGGCGGGACCAGCGGCCGTGGCACTGTCTTCAAGATCACGCCGAGCGGGACCGAGACCGTGTTGTACTCCTTCCCAGCGGGCGGCAGCGAGCCCTATACCGGTCTGATCCAGGGCAGCGATGGCAACTTTTACGGAACAACCGGGGCTAACGGCACGAGCGACGACGGCACGGTGTTCAAGGTCACGCCGAGCGGGACCGAAACCGTTTTGCACGTTTTTGCCAAGAGCGGCAGCGACGGCGAAATTCCCTATGCCGGTCTGATCCAGGGCAGCGATGGCAACTTCTACGGTACGACATATTTCGGCGGCAGCAATGGCCTCGGCACCGTCTTCAAGGTCACGCCGAGCGGGACCGAGACCGTTCTCTACTCCTTCGCCGGGGGTAGTGGCGACGGCGAACATCCGTACGCCGGTGTGATCCAGGGCAGCGATGGGAATTTCTATGGAACGACCTATCAAGGTGGCACAAGTGGAAATGGCACCGCCTTCAAGATCACGCCGAGCGGGACCGAGACTGTTTTGTACGCCTTCGCCGGGGGCATCAGCGACGGCGCAAATCCGGAGGCCGGTCTGATCCAGGGCAGCGATGGCAATTTTTATGGGAATACGCTTAAAGGCGGCGCCAGCGGCCTCGGTACCGTCTTCAAGCTTACGCCGAGCGGGACCGAGACGATTTTACACGCCTTCGCTGGAGGCGGCAGCGACGGCGCCAATCCCTCGGCCAACCTGGTCCAGGGCAGCGATGGCAATCTTTATGGATCGACCGGCGCAGGCGGCACCAGCGGTGATGGCACGTTCTTCAAGGTCACGCTGCAATGAGTGCGGTTGTGAATATCGTATCGATGCGTTCACGGTAGCGTCGGCAAGTCAGTCAGCGGCCATGCTGCGAAAACCGATTCGCTCCACCAACTCGCGGAATTTCGCGTCGGAATGCAGGTCCGCGAAGGAGGGCTCGCGAGTCAGCTCGATGAGATCCGGGTTGTGTTCCCGATAGGCTCTCTCCAGCCATTCGAAGGCTCGCGGCTTGTCGTCGATCGCCCCGTAGACTCTTGCGACGTTGTACGGCGAAACATAGCGGTCACCAGTTTCGCCAAGTTCATTCACGATCCTCTCCATGGCGAGCTTGTTTCCCGTAACAGCGTGTGCTTGCGCCAGCCCCGCTAGAGCCTCGGTGCTGCCTCCGGAATGGATCACCGCCTGCCGCATCGCATCGATCGCTTCGTTCGGCAGATTCTTCTGCAGGCACACGAGCCCGATGCGCAGATATGACACGTAGTGCGTGGGGTCAATTTCGACCCCTCGGCGCAGAGCTAACAGCGCCCCATCATAGTCATGAGCCAAATAGCGAATCATTCCAACTGAGGCGTTGATCACGGAGTTCAGCGGATCCAACTCCCAGGCATGTTGCACTCTGCTGATTGCTTCGCGGGTTCTGCCCATCGCCATGAGGTATTCCGCGTACCAGTAGTGCGCGATGGCATATCCGGGATCGAGTTCCGCCGCTTGCCGGAAATCACTCTCCAAGCCGACCCAATCCCAGTCGTGCAGGCGTACGTGGGCAAGCGACGCATATCCTTCCCCGAGCTCCGGTTGTAGCCGCACCGCTTGTCTAGCCGCGGCCTTGGCTTTGTGGAACGACTCGAGCGCGGGAGTCATTCCTCGGCAGGCGAGCATCGTATGGGCATCGGAGATCCCGTCGTAGGCAGCTGCGAAGCTTGGATCGTACCGCAGTGCTTCTTCGAAGCACTCAATGCTCTTGCGAATGCCTTCTTCTGTACGCCTGTACCAGAAGTGGCGACCCCGAAGATACAACTCGTGCGCCTGCGAATTGATCGACCGGGTCTTTTCGCCGTCCAAGCGGCGTTGCTCATGCGGTGTCAACCTGATTTGGATTTCCCGCGCGACCGCCCGGGCCACTTCCGACTGCACCTCGAGCACATCGTGCAGGCCTCGCTCGTAACTCTGAGCCCACAGGTGCGATTCATCGCTGACCCGGATGAGCTGGGCCGTGATGCGCACGCGCTCTCCTACCCGGCGCACGGAGCCTTCCAGGACATGAGACACCCCAAGCTCGCCACCGATCTGCGCGATGCTTTTCGCAGTCGACTTGAACTGCATCGCGGAGGTTCGAGCAATCACTCCGAGGCGCTCCGGGCTCAACCGGGCCAGCTGCGTAATCATCTCCTCGGTCAGCCCGTCGCTGAAATAGTCGTATCTCTCCCCTGCGGTGAGGTTCTCGAGCGGCAGGACCACCAGCATGGTCCTATCGACCCTGTTGTTGTCCGCCCCGGATGCAAGCCCCTTCACCGACGCCACGAACCGGTAGCCGCGCTTCGGTATGGTCTCGATGAAGCGCTGCACTTTCGGACGCTCGCCAAGAGCCTTGCGCAGCAGGGAGATGTGGGAGGTGAGGCTCCCCTCCTCCACGACCGTGTCGGGCCACAGACGCCGCAGCAGTTCTTCTCTGGTGAGCACCCTGCCCGCGGCTTGCACGAGGGCGACCAAGAGCTCGGCCACCTTGGGGGGCAGGGCCACGTGGTCACCCTCTCGAAACAGCATCCTGCTTTGCTCGTCGAGGCGGTACGCGCCGAATTCGAATTGACCGGAGTCCATATCACGAGTCCTGGGAACTTCAACAGAAAAATAGCAGGAGTCCCCAAGGACTACCAGCCACAGGATTGGTACCCCGGCTCTCTGATGATAGCGACAGGCTCGTCCGCCGTAGCACCGAGTGGCACCGGGTATTGCGATCAACACGCCCGACGGTATCGCCGGTATTCAACACACCTCGCGGTCCGATGATCAGTAGCTTGACCTCACCTTCTGCAAACGGCTTGTGATGTAGTATCGCAACCCTGGGCAACCATTCGTTCCGAGGATGACAATCTTGAACGCGATAAAGCCAGCGCATCGGTTGGACCGATCTTTCTATTTCGTACTCGCGCTGATTGTCGCAGGTGTTGTGTCTTCCGGCTTCGGTCGCACGATTGGTGCACGCCTCATCCACCCGCCCTCGCCGCGCCCCGCCCTTTTGTATATTCATGCGGCAGTATTCGCGAGCTGGATTCTGCTATTCATCGCGCAGACTGGCTTGATTGCGACGCGCAACGTGAGGTTGCACCGAAAACTGGGTGTGTTAGGACTCGCACTCGGGGTCTCGATGCCGATCGTAGGCGTTGCAACTGCGATCGAGCTGGGAAGACTCCGTGTGCAGCATGGCGACACCGGCGCTGGGTCTGCGCTGGTCATTTCGCTCTTCGACATGATCGCTTTTACAATTCCATTTGGGCTAGCCGCCTATTGGCGGAGGAGGTCGGATTTTCACCGTCGACTCATGCTGATTGCGACGTGCGCGCTGACTAGTGCCGCTATTGGCCGCCTGATACCACAGAGCTGGCCTGACGAATGGATCTATGTTGGGGTTGATGCACTGATATTCTTAAGCGTCGGCCGTGATTTAGTCGTCACAAAACGCCTCCATCCGGTATACCGCTATGGCATTCCGGCGCTGCTTTTTGGTCAGACCATCACTATGTACCTCGATTTGAGCGGTTCACCGGGTTGGCTTGCCTTCGCGCACAAGCTAATTGGGTAGAAATCGTTGAACGTTGTCGATGGGTCGTTAGGTTTTTGGCGTCTCTTTGGCTTCGGAGTTCGAACTCATGGGCGCTGTCACTCTGATCCCGAAACCGTGAATATCGCGCGGCGGAAACGGCGAATCAGCGTTTGCATATGCGCCTCGACCGGATCGAATTCCCGGCTCGCTTCGAGCCGTGCAAGGTCGGCTGCGCGCGCTTTCGCGTTCGGGTATTCGCATTCCCATACCACGTCGGGCAATTCGGCATCCTCCGGGTCGGCGCCCGACACCGGAGTGCGCCTCAGCACGCGTCCTACGGCCAATCCGAGGCGCGCCCGAACCTCGCTGGCATGCAGTCGCCAGCGGTAGACTTCGTCAGCCTTGCCGGGCAAGGCGTAGTAGAGGTTTTGTACGACAATCGCTTTTCCGGCAGCTGTGGCGGGTGCACCGGACAAAGTGCGGGCATCGATCACTGGGCAGCTCCAAGCCGCCAGCACGACCAGCGGGATCAATAGCGCAAAGCGAAACGCCGTGCTCATCGGATCATCCTTGTGCGCAATTGCATTCGGGACCTGCAGCAGCGCCCATTCTATGTCGTTTGCGTAAGGCCGGGGATCATTCAAGTGAGCAGTAGCGGCAAGACAGTTTGGCCGCTCGCTAAGCGCTCCCGATCGAGGTACCCCGAAATCCGCTGCGACCGATCCACGATGTCGCGTTTTTCGCGCCGAATACGATTCCATCAATGTGACAGCAATTATCCGGGTCGCGGGCGAGCCAATCTTGGCAAACCCTGCGGCACGAGTACCACACGCGAACTACTTTGTCTTGAACGTGATATGGGAGCTCTAAAATGTCGAATCTCATTATCCTGGGGGTTATAAGGAACAAGGACGACCAGATAACCCAACAGTTCGATGTTCTCGATTTCAACGCAGGAAACACATTCATGACGAATGTCGGTCAGGAGTTCGATGATTCGCGCGTTTCCGATCCGCACGTGGCACGGTCGGTGATTCATTTTATAAAGTCACAAGGGATGCTGACCATCGCCAAGACTACTGACTTGGTCACTGTTCGACTGCAGGCGGCCTTTTATGATAAAAAAATGTTTCGACAATTTCAACTTGTCGTGTTTTCACCCGACTTGAGCTTAAATCCGATGTCACCAGACCTCATTCGCGATCACCTGTCATTTCACCGAGGGTATGGGTGGGGGAGCGGCCTTTTGGGGAACGTATCTCTCCATGATGTGTCGATAACCAATTTTTATTCGAAAAATATCGGATTGCCAAATTTGGGATTAACGGGGATCGACGTTATTACGTTTGCCGGGAAGGGAAGTGGCGAATACGTTCCTGATTGGAGCGATTATGCGAACGCGTGATACAGGCACCGTATCATGGGTGGTGGCGCCGGGCGCTTCGGTGGGGACGCAAGCAGTTAGGAGAAACGAGACGAGCGGCAGCGTGAGTCAACTCGTCGGCATTGTCGTGCGGCGCGTGGATGGAAATGGTCCAGCAGTAGAGTTGCGTATGAGCGCGCGCTAACTTTGGCGACCAAGAAGAGTCCGTGGACAGACCGCGAGGTACCCGCCGGGTTTCGCGGCGCATCTTTCAGCTCAATGCCGGTTCGATGCCTTGGTGGATATCGTGGCGATCCTTGGTGGGCGTCACGGCCGCCCATAACTTGTAGGACCGGCAGAACTGCGCGCTGCTGCGAAAGCCCGTCGCCACGGCCACTTCGACTATGGAGAGCTTCGTGTACTGCAACAAGGTTCGCGCGCGCTGCAGCCGCAGGTTCAGGTAGTAGCGCTGCGGCGAGATATTCAACTGGCGTTGAAATTCGCGCTCTAGCTGTCGCCGGGAGATGCGCACCGTCGAGCAAAGATCTTGGATCGAGGCGGGTTCTTCCAGTCGAGATTCCATGAGCTCAATGATTCGCACCAGCGAGGGATCGCTCAAGCCCTGACGCTCGCGCGGATCCATACGCTGGTGTTCCTTGGGCTCGCGCATGCGGGCATGAATGAACTGTTCGGCAACCGCCGCCGCCAGGCGATGGCCATGTTGCACGCTGACCACGTGCAGCATCATGTCGAGGGCCGCCGTGCCGCCGGCGCAGGTGTAGCGCAGCCGATCCACGACGAACAGTCCCGGGTCGGTGATGACGCTTGGAAACTGGCTTTGCAGGCTCTCGAGGCTCTCCCAGTGCGTGCAAGCGCGGTAGCCGTCGAGCAATCCGGCGTAGGCCAAGATGAAACTGCCGGTGTCGATCGCGCCTATCGGTGTGCCGGCGCGGTCGCGAGCCCGCAGCCACTTCGTGACGCTGGCATCGTACAGCGCCTCCGGCTCGAAGCCGGCGCAAACCATGACCTTGGCATAAGCGCTGCGGTCGCGTATCGATTGGTCAGCGACCACGGCCATCCGATTGCTGGCCATCACCGGCGCGCCATCGACCGAGATGGTTTCCCAGCGATACAGTTCGCGCTGCGCCAGGCGATTGGCGACCCGCAGCGGCTCAACGGCGCACACGAACGCCAACAGCGAGAAGCGCGGCGCCAACAGAAAGCCGAGGGTGTCCGGGGCGTGTACCGGTCGCTGGGTGAGCACGGGGACGGCTCGGGGGCGGGGTGGCGAATGAACGGACGCGCCGCGGGTACGCGCAGTTTTGCGCGTCGCGGTGCGGCGAGCGGCTGCCCGAAGCCAAGATCGTTCGCTGCTCACAACATCCACGCCCGCAATTAACTTCGGTGATTGTCGCATCATATCAACTCGCTGTCGCAATTCCTCAACGGCCCTGACGGCAATCGGCAAAAGATCGAACCCAACCGGCGCTCAAGACGCCTCAAGGGGAAATTATGACTTCGAACCATCGCGCGCTCGCCGAACTCGGAACGGTCGCACTCGGACTCTGTTTTTTTCACGCGCCTGCATCGCATGCCGCCGACATCGCGTCCGCTGCCGGCACCGTCATGGAGGAAATCGTGGTCACGGCGCGCAAGCGCGACGAGTCGGTCGCCAACGTGCCCGAGAGCATCACGGTTTTCACCGGCGAAACCCTGGCGCAATACAACATCCAGTCCTTCTCGGACTATGCGACCAAGACCCCAAATATGTCCTTCTCCTATGGCGGCGGTCCCACTGGGATTGCCGACGCGCGCACGGTCGCCATCCGCGGCATTACCGGCCAGAACTTGTATGGCACCTCGGGAGCCACCGGCTTCTACATCGACGATACTCCGGTGCCAGGCTCCGTCGACCCTCGGGTGCTCGACATCGACAACATCGAGGTATTGAAAGGACCGCAAGGCACGCTGTTCGGCGAGAGTTCCTTGGGCGGCAATGTTCGACTCATCACCAAGAAGCCGGATCTGGATACCAACGCGATCGGCTACATGGTGGAGGCGGGTGCGACCTCGGGCGCGGGCAGTCCGGACGGTGGCGCCAACGTCATCGCCAATCTTGTTTTGATACCCAGCGTGTTGGCGGCGCGCGTGGTCGCGTTCGGCAATCACGACGGCGGTTATCTTACGCGCACGTTTCCCGATCCTACGAGTCCGGCCGCCCAAGATCCATTTCTAGCCGCGCCGCGTACCAGCGTCGGCGACCAAGGAGCACAGACGAGCTACGGCGGATCGGTCGCGCTGTTGTTTCAGCCGGTGGAGCAATTTGACGCGCGCTTTCGCGTGATGTACCAGAACACCTGGGATCACGGCTTTCCGGCGACGTTCGCGCCGCTGCCGGAATTCGTCCCCGAGTACACGTTGAATCGTGCCGTCGACGCGCAGCCCATGGCCTGGGACAAATGGGCGTTGCCGTCGCTCGACTTGTCGTTGCACGGCACTGGCTGGTCGCTGGTGTCATCGAGCAGTTATTTCTACCGGCATACCCGAGATCTTGAAGATTCCACCTACGGCACGCAGCAGATCTTCGCCTCGTACTACATGGTCGCGGGCTTGCCCACCCAACCGTATCTCTGGGACGGTGAGCACTACCATAATCAGCTCACCGAGGAAGTACGCTTGTCCTGGGATCCGTGGAACAACTTGAGCGGCACAGTGGGTGCGTTCTATTCGCACACGGACACCAAGTTCACGATTCCGCCGACCTACGCGAACGGACTGGTGGCCGCCACGGTGAACAATACGGTGGTCGGCCCGTGGCCGAACGATGAGATCTGGACGCAGAACAATCCCGCTCGGCAGGAGGACAAATCGCTGTTCGGTGAGCTGTACTACAAGGTGTTCGACAGTCTGAATTTCACGTTGGGCGTGCGCAAGTACTGGCTCAATCAACGCGCAGATTTCACCGCCGACGGTTTCATGAATTATGGCCCCACCTTAAGCGATCCGCAGACCAACAGCCAATCGGGGATTGATCCCAAGTTCGGCATTTCCTATCAGATCACCCCCGACGCCATGGTGTACACGACCGCCTCGAAGGGATTCCGCGCCGGCGGCGCTCAGGCCGCGCTCGACTTTTGCGCCGAGCCGCAGCTTCCCGTGAGTGACATCACGCAGCTGAAGTCCGACACCCTCTGGACGTACGAGGCGGGAACAAAGATCCAGCTGCCGCAGCCCGGGCTGTTGGTGTCGGTCGCGGCCTTTCACATCGACTGGCGCAATCTGCAGCAGCAGATCGCCCTACCCTGCGGTGCTTATTTCGACATCAACGGCGACCGCGCCACCATCAATGGCGCCGAGTTCGAGGTTACGGGGCGCCTACTGCCGTCGTTGCAAGTGCGCTTCGGTGTTGGCTACGAAGACACGAAAATCACCGAGCCGGGCGCGCTCAGCCTCGTCGGCCTGACGAACGATTCGCGTATTCTGGGGACGCCGATGTGGACTGCCTCCACCGGAGCGGTGTACACGACTCCAGTGACCAACAGCGTGGACGGCTTCGTCTCGGCCGACTACAGCTTTACCGGCAACAGCGTGTCGCTGCTCAATGGCGGCGGCGGCGCGGAGGCTGTGCGCCCCTCCTATTCGTTGGTGAATGCTCGATTCGGCGTCGATTACGCCAAGTCCGAAATCTCGATAAATCTGCACAACATCACCAACGCCAAGCCGAATCTCGGCGATATCGGCTATGTGGGCTATGCGCAATATAATGCGGCCGGCACCATCATTCCGCAGGTGGCGACGCTGCAGCCCTTTACCATTATGCTGCAGTATCGGCACAAGCTCTGACGGGCGTGGGGACACCAAGTCGTCGGCGACCGGCAGGGGCGCCGAACTCGAAAGTCACTTTCAGCGCTGCACGGCGATTGCGTTTGGGCCGAGATTTTGTTCGCTGGCGCCGGCAAACAGGGTGAAGGGACTACCATTGATCAGCGTCAGCGCACCGCTGCTGTTATCGATAGAAAACACCTCGATCTGGTTGGCGAGATTGTCCAGCACATACAGGAAATTGTCCGGACCATCGAGCGCCAGGGCAATGGAGGATTGTCCGTTGGTCGCGGACGTACCAATTTCCGATAAGGTGGCCGTGTTCGCATCGACCTCAAAGCAATCCACGTCGGTGCCGTTGGCCACATGCAGCCGCTTGCCTGCTGCATCCATCACGGGCGTCCGGATCGCGAAGCTGGCCGCGAATGGGCTGCCGGGAATCGTGCTAAGCGCGCCGGTCGTGGCATCGATGGAAAAGCCGGACATCTCGTTTGGGTGAGATTCGGACGCGTAGAGATGCGTGCCGCCTGGATCAACAACCAAACCATTCGGCAGCCCTGGAGTGGCAAACGGACTGCCCGCCGCGGGCGTCAGTGCGCCATTGCTCGTGTTCAGGCTGTAGGCCGACACGCTGCTGCCGGCCGTATTCGCAGCATATACGTACTGGCCTCCTGCTACCACGATCGCGCTGGGGTTCGATCCCGCGGCATACGGGCTGCCCGCTACTTCAGTGAGCGTTCCGGTGGAACCGATTCTGAAGACCGACACAGTGTTTGCACCGCCGTTGGCCGTTAGGACAAATTGTCCGCTCGGATCTACGACGATTCCGACGGACTGAGCCCCGGTCGAGAACGGACTGCCGGCGACAGCGGTCAGGTTCAAGTTCGATGCGACGATTACGTACCCTCTGAGCTCACCCGAGGTGCTGACCACATAAAGAAACCGCTTGAGAGGATCAATCGCAACGGCAGCAGGCGTCGGCCCATCGGGCATCGGATTACTGGCGACCGACGTTGCGACGCCAGTCTTCGTGTCGATCGTCAGAAGATCAATGCTCCCGGCCGTCGCATTCGTGACGGCCAGAAGTGAATCGGTGGTCGCTGTTGGTGGCGGAGTCATCGCGCTGCTGCCGCTTCCTCCCCCGCAGGCGCAGGTCAGGCTGCACAGCAGTGCGCACATCAGCCCTCGCAGGCCGGATTGCGCACTGTGTAAATCGAGTTTGCGCCCGTCATGGACTCGGAATGAATCGAGCGAGTCGTCCTCAAGGTTCATCAACTTGGTGCGGTACATTGCGTCCCTCCCAGGCAATTAAGCGGTGCCTACCCAACGTGGACAACGAGATCGATTTCGCAAAGCACACCGAGCCCGAATTGGTCGACATGTTCTCTCGCTTTGATACTCGCTACGCTCCGGCTTCGCAAGCTCCCCTTTTGACCACTCGCCCCTGCCGGGTGCAAAATCCAAATAGCTCGGCTCCTTTAGCGCTTTCGGTTTCATTTCACGGGGTTTCGGCGCGACGCAAGACTCAAATCGCTGAGTGTCAGCGACAGGGTAGTCTGTTTCCGATCCATGGAGAGGTCAAATGCGTAAGCTTCATGGGAATTACCCCTTTTTCCAGCGCAGGTTCGTACACAATTACCGACCGAGCGGTTGTCGGCTACGCCGGCCGCTCCAGAAGCAGGGCGCGACCGGATGCCCATGGATGATCGATCCTACGCCCTGACGAGAAACACGTATGCCAGCATCAATGCGACCCTTCATGGGTGCGACACCCTACCTCGATTCGTCGGGAAGCGGCGTCACTTTCCGCGTCTGGGCGCCCTTTGCAAGTGCAGTCGTCGTCGCCGGCGACTTTAACGCCTGGTCGCCAACGTCAAACCCTCTTTTTTCAGAAGGCAATGGCTATTGGTCTGTCGACGTCCCAGCGGTTTCGGCGGGCTCACAATACAAGTTCGTTCTTACCAATCCGAATATGCCCACTCCCCTATGGCGCGTGGACCCTTACGCGCGCTCGATCGTTCGTGCCGGATCGCAGCTCAACTGTATCGTTGCCACCTTCGACGAACCGTACTCCACACCGAGCTATTCCACACCCGCGTGGAATGACATGGTCATTTACGAAATGCACATTCGTACCTTCGTTGTTGGCGGCGGCGGCATCGATGGCGCCGGTTCGTTCACCTCCGCCATCACCAAGCTCGACTATCTCAAAGAGCTCGGTATCAATGTCATCGAGCTGCTGCCGATCGGGGAGTTCATTGGCGATGTATCCGCCGGATACAATCCGGCATACATATTTGCGGTCGAGAATGAGTACGGCGGCCCGGACGGTTTCCGACGATTTGTCAACGCGGCACATCAACGCGGAATCGCCGTCATTATGGATGTTGTCTATAACCACCTGGGCGTTCCCGCCGCGGACATGTGGACCTTTGATGGATGGTCGCAGAACGGCAAGGGCGGTATTTATTTCTACAATGATTGGCGATCCACAACGGACTGGGGCGAGACCCGATTCGATTACGGCCGAGGCGAGGTCCGCCAGTTCCTTCGCGACAATGCCCTGTGCTGGTTGGAAAATCGGTTTGTGGATGGGCTCCGTTGGGATTCCACAGGCTCCATTCGCAACGTGAACGATGAGAATAACGATCCTGCGCAAGACCTCGCGGACGGTTGGAGTTTGATGCAGTGGCTCAACGGGCTGGTCGCGCAAAGCCAGCCCTGGAAGATCTGCGTTGCGGAGGACATGAAAGATAACGAATGGATCACCAAGGATGCCCGCGCCGGAGGCGCCGGATTTAACGCACAATGGGGAGCCGCGTTCGTCTCGACGCTTCGTGCGGTCATCATTGACAGCGATGATGCGGCGCGCGACATGAATGCGGTCGCTGCGGTTATCCAACAAACGTACAATGCCGACGCCTTTCAGCGCGTCATCTACACCGAATCTCACGATGCGGATTCGAACGGTGCGCAAAGAGTTCCGGAGATGATCTGGCCGGGCAACGATGAGAGCTGGTATTCCAAAAAACGATCGACCCTGGGTGCGGCGGTAGTCATGACCGCGCCCGGCATTCCTATGATTTTCATGGGACAGGAATTCTTGTGTGGTGGCTGGTTTAATCCTGATGCGCCGCTCGACTGGTCCAACGCAGCTCAATTACCGGGGATCACGTTGATGTATCGCGATTTGGTCCGAATGCGCCGCAATTGGGGTAATAACACGCGCGGTTTGCGCGGGCAAAACACTCACGTGCATCACATCGATGATAACAACAAGGTCATCGCATTCCATCGCTGGGATCAAGGAGGCAACGGCGATGATGTCATCGTGGTACTCAATTTCAGCACGCAGGCGTTCGCCAATTACTCAATCGGATTGCCGCGGCAAGGCATGTGGCGCGTTCGCTTTAACAGCGACTGGAATGGTTACGATGCGTCATTCGGCAATTCGCCGAGTGACGATACGAATGCCGGTGGCGAATCCTATGATTCGATGCCCTTTAGCGGCAACATTGGAGTCGGTCCCTATAGCGCGGTGATACTCACGCAAGACTGAATAGCGAGCAACTCTGGAACTGCAAGGGCCGATCAGCGCAAGGGACTCAATGACTCGACTTCATACATTCGCAGCGTCTCTGTTGTATCTCTCGTACGCCGCCAGCGTGGCCGCAGCCTCGGTCAGCCCGGCGGTCGGGTCGATCGCTCCAGACTTCAAAGCGCACAATTTGGTCACCCGGGAAAGCATGCTTCTCAGCAGCCAGAGAGGAAAAATCGTGATCCTGACATTTTGGGCCTCCTGGTGCGCACCCTGCCGCCGCGAATTGCCTTACTGCGAACACGGTGAGCTTATCTTTGCCAAGAATGCGTTGGGCTCTTTCCAATTCACGCCCTCGCCGTCTCCAATTACCGATCTTTGCGCCAGGCTCCAATACGCGCTCTAGTCCTACACCGGGACCGCCGGGATTCCGGCGACCGGACCCTCCCTCATCTGCAATGATGCTTAGGGCGGCACTACGCCGTCTCATTGTCTGGAGAATACGATGTCCAAGGACAACAAACACTCGAAGGTGAACGATGAGGCAGGGTCGGACGAAAGTGCCGCCAAACGCGGAGTCGTCCAACAATCGCAGGATGCAATACGTCACCAAGAGGATGCCTCACATCACAAGGGCACGCAGCACGGCGGCGATGACGGCAGTACCGGCCAACGAACGCAGGGTGGCTCCCCAAAGGATACTGGCGGAATGACGGGCAGTGCTTCAGAGCTCGCCGCCACCAACCGACCTAGGGCGAATGACCCCACGCACAAGGGCGGCAATTCAAAGTGACCTTTTCGGTTGAGGCGCTGTATGCGCCCCGGCGGTCAACTCTGATTCGCTTCGTCGCGACAACACTATTGCTGACTTTCGCGGTTTCTAGCCGATCGAGCGACACAGAATCGACACCGAACAAAAAGGCGCCACGCGCGCAACTGTCCATCGGCTACAGCCTGCTTTACCAGGAGGCCGATGGGATTCCTAAGCTCAAGTGGATTCTAATGTTTAAGGACAAACCTGAAGAAATGGGGCACCTCACCAATGATCTGGTCAGTTATTACCAGCGGCTCGCCGACACCCTGCAAAGACTTTCCAAGCAGTATCCCGCCATGCGCATCGACGTCACCACCATGTCCGAGATCGAGGGCGAGGAGCGTAAAGCCATTGGCGGGGACCTCGCCAAGGACTTAGCTCCACTCACTGGCAAGGCCGGCGTCGAATTCGAGCGGGAGGCGCTCCTCATGTTTTACAACTCGCTCAACGAGCAACGTCACCTTGTCGGCGTGATGGTTGGGCTCGAAACCGTTCCAGCCCTCAAGAAGTTCTTGGAGACGACAGAGGCTCAGTTGGAAACCCACTACGCTGAAGTGGGGGCACTATTGAACCGCCGCTATTTCACTCATTGAATTGCCGTCTGGCATGCGAGGTCCCCCCTCGCCCGGCGGCCGTCACACCAGGGGCTGCCAAAGTTCTACGCGGTTGCCGTCGCAGTCCTTGATCCAGGCGAACTTTCCATAGCCCTCATCCTGACGATTAGGGTCGATCCAGACTCCGGCGGAGGCGAGCTGGGTGAGCAGCGCATCTAGATCGTCTACACGGTAATTGATCATCACCTGGCGCGGTTCGTCGCCAAAGTACTTGGTGTCGTCCGCGAAGGTGGACCATGCGGTCGTGCCTGTGCCGGGGGGGATCTCGTCCTTCCAATCGAAGCTCACGCCCCACTCGGTGACGGGCAGCCCGAGGTGATCGGCATACCAGGCTTTGAGACGTTTAGGGTCTTTGGAGCGGAGAAAGACGCCGCCGATTCCGGTTACACGTGCCATTGTTAGCCTCGCTTGACGTTGGTTGCTGGACAAGTCTACCTCGACTAGAGCCGCGTGAGTGGGGCACACAGGTTGTCCAAGGTTTGAGAGACACCGTCGTTGCAGACTTAGGTGAGGGCGGGGTCTGCGGAGGAGTTGCTCGGCGTGGGGGTTTTGCGGCGAAGGAGCGCTGCCGAGATCAAGGTGATGAGGAGTCCCACAGGCAGGGGTTCCATAAAGGTGTAGGCCATGTTGACGAGGGGGTTCTGGTAGAGCTGCTGGGAGTGCAAGATAGCGGCGACCCGCGCGGCGGTGGTAGCCGCGTCGAGGCCGGCGGACTGCACCTTGTGGATTTGTGCGGCGAAGTAGCTATCCATGAAGTGGGGCATGAAGTTGAAGTAGATAACTTCCCACATGACGACGTAGCAGACGCTGCTGATGAGGGCGATGAGGATGCCGCAAGCGAAGGCGCGGCCGAAGGAGATTTGGCCGGCGAGGTTGTTATCGCGATAGCTGCGGATGCCGAAGTAGATGAGCAAGAACGACGCCACCATGATGGTGTAGCCAAGGACCACGCTATGGCCGGAGCCGATCTTGTCGGCGAGGAGCAGCGAACCGCCCATGAGGACGGACATGACGAGGCCGGAGATGAGGCCGAAGGTGAGGACCGTTTTGTTCATGTGGGGCTCCTGGGTGTGAGTGTGGATAGAGTCACGATGCGGCGTGGCAGGGCCGGATGTCGTCATCCTTTTGGATGATTTTGCAGGAGCGAAACGGAAATCGTGCTTTTGGGTGATCCGATCATGGCAGTAGGCCGAGTTCTTTGCCGCGCTGCACGGCCTGGGTGCGGCGCGCGGCTCCGAGCTTCTCGAAGGCGCGGGAGCAGTGGGTCTTTACGGTGTTCTCGGAGACGAAGAGCTGAGTGGCGATCTCGCGATTGCTGAGGCCGCGGGCGATGAGGGTGAGGATTTCGAGCTCGCGGGCCGTGATGCCGAGGCTCTGCTGCTGGACTGCGTTCGGAGCGAAAGGCGAAGCTGGCTCGGCGCCCCGGTCTGACGCAGGAGCGAGGACTTCTCTCACTACGATCGTCTTCCGTCTGCGCGTGATGCGGAGGCCGAGCCAGATGCCGAAGGTGGCGAAGAGGATGGCGACGAGGGCGCCGTAGAGTTCGACCGAGTGCTCGATGACGACGAAACGGTATTCGGTGTATTGGAGGGTGGCGATGAGGAGGCCGCCGACAATACCGAAGATGATGACGTGGCGCTTCATGGTGGGTGGTGGAGAAGTATAATGGAAGGACGAATGAGGGGCGGGCTAGAAAGCGTCACGGGAAGTTGTGGCCGCCCACGCGCCTGCTCTGAAGCGCGCAACTAAACGAAGTCCACTAGAACAATTGAGAGTAGCACGTTGCACTCTGCCGGCTTTTGACGGCCAAAAATTGGTCGGACTTTGACTACATGATAACAGCCGATTCTCAAGCGCTCCCCGGGATAGCGTGGCATGGCTTTGGAGAGCACAGGTGAACCATGCCACAAAATCCGTACTTTTCAGGCGTTCGATGTGCAAATACCCAAGCCCTTAGGTGCCGGCAACCTACATGTCCATTATCCTGCTAGGCCAGGCATACCAGCAGAACGTCTAAAGATCTTGCCGATTCCACGGAGGGCGATTGATGCATCCGATCATGCGACTTGTTTTGCCGATCATCGGAGTAGTCATTGCGGCAACGCTAGGCAGCCCGGCCGGCAGGTTGTTCGACTTGGTGTTGGGGGCTGCGATAGGATTTCTGATCGCTGATCTAGGCATTCTTCGTCTGCACCTCGATGATCTTTTCAAGGAATTGGATCGTCTAAAGAAGGAATTGCGGCGACGTCAAGACGCGCTGACAGCGTCGGTAACGCCTCGCGACGCCTCTACATCGACTGCAGTCGAGCACCCCGAGTATAAATCGGCGCACCCTGCACCGCCGGCGCCCGCCGACCGTCCCGAGCCAAACCAAACCATACAGACCGCACCACGCCGGCCGCTCGACCGGCTCTGGGAGGACTTCGAGCCTCGGCCTCATGTGGCACAACCCACCGCCTCTCCTCCGGCCGCGGCATCGAGCCATTCCGGGGAGCCTCCCATAGTCGCTGCCATACGTAATTTCTTCACCGGCGGTAATACCTTGGTCCGAGTCGGTGTCATCGTTCTATTTTTTGGCGTCGCGTTCTTGTTGCGCTACATGGCGGAACACTCGCACATTTCCATCGAAGTTCGCCTGACGGGCGTTGCGCTCGCGAGTGTCGCGCTTATCATTTTCGGCTGGCGCTTGCGCCAGACCCGCGGCGGCTATGCGCTCGCTTTGCAAGGCGGTGGCGTCGGCATTCTCTATTTGATTATCTTTGCAGCCCTGCGGCTCTACTCAATTCTGCCTGCCACGATCGCCTTTCCCCTGCTCGCAGCGATTGCGATTCTGTCGGCAATCCTCGCCGTATTGCAAAACTCGATGTCATTCGCGCTTCTCGCCGTGAGCGGTGGATTCCTGGCACCGATTCTCGCATCCACCGGTCAAGGTAGCCACGTCGTGCTCTTTAGCTACTATGCAGTGCTCAACGCAGGAATAGTGGCCATTGCCTGGTTCAAGGCATGGCGGCCGCTTAATGTCGCTGGGTTCCTGTTCACCTTTGCGATCGGCACGGCCTGGGGCGTTCTTAGGTATCTTCCTAAGGATTTCGCGACGACCGAACCGTTCTTGGTCTTGTTCTTTCTGTTCTACTTCGGCATCGCAATTCTTTTCACTCTGCGTCAGCCCACAAAAACAATCGGCTACATCGATGGTGCGCTCATTTTCGGCACGCCAATCGTCGTCTTCTCGCTGCAATCGGCGATGCTGCACGACCGGCTAATGATTTTGGCGTACAGCGCCGTTGCCTTGAGCGCGCTGTATCTCTTCGCAGCTTACCTCTTGAAGCGCCGTCCAAGCGATTCGCACAAGCTCTTATTCGAATCGTTCATGGCCTTGAGCGTGGCGTTCCTAACGTTGGCAGTTCCGCTGGCCTTGGATGCGCGCTGGAACGCGGCGACCTGGGCTCTCGAAGGAGCCGCGCTTATCTGGGTGGGATGTCGTCAAAATAGACTCCTGCCGCGGCTGTTTGGCGCCCTGCTGAACTTCGCCGCGGGTGCTCTCGCTCTCTCTGAATTCAACATGAGCGGTGACACTGTGTCGCTGCCCCTCGGCGACTACTTCGGCATTTTGTTACAAAGCGGCGCCGCCCTTTTCTCCTCGCGCACGCTTCAGATCCATCGACAGAATCTCAAAGAACTGGAATCCCTCGTTCGTGACGCTCTCTACTGGGGCGGACTCGCGTTGTGGTTGCTGGGCAGCGTGAGCGAATTACACCGCTATGTACCGACGTACGAGATGGCTGCCGCCCTGCTATTGGTGACATTGACTACTATGGGCTCGAGTGAATTTCACCGCCGCACGCAACTCGGTGCCGCGAGGATTGCCGCACTTCTACAGCTTCCCGCCATGCTTGGCTTCGCGGCCTTCGCCAGCTTCTATCGGCCGCACCCGTTTGTCGACGGCGGGTGGTGGGCCTGGTTGGCCGCTTTCGCCGCGCTTTATTTCCTGACCTTCCGCCACGAAGGCGCGGCGCGCGAGCCGCTGGCCAAGTCTTTGAATTCCGGAGCCGCATGGCTCCTCAGCGCGCTTTTGAGTTGGGAATTCGCGTGGCAGGTCAAGGCGCACATCGCAGCGGGCGAGGCGTGGCCAACTTCCGCTTGGATCGTCATTCCCGCATTTTTCCTGTGGCGTCTGCCAAAGTTGGTGACCCGCGTCAAATGGCCTTTTGCGAGAAATCGCGAAGCGTACTTGTTCGTCGCAGGTATCGGCGTCGCGCTTTATCTTGGCGCCTGGAGCCTGTGGACCAATGCCACCTCCGTGGGTGACCCCGCTCCTTTGCCCTACGTTCCGCTGCTCAATCCATTGGATCTCGGTGAAATACTCGTACTGCTGGTACTGCTTCGCTATTGGCGCTTTCTTAAGTCGGTGGATTCTCCGGGATCTCCTCGGATTGATAAGAGAGTGCCCGTGCCGGCGCTCGCGATGCTTGCATTCATTTGGCTGAACGCTTTGTTGCTCCGCACTTTGCATCAATGGTTCGGCGTCGCGTTCAATCTTGAGGATTTGATGGCCTCAACGTTGGTGCAAACCTGCCTGTCACTTTTTTGGACTGTGTTGGCGCTTACCGCCATGCTCATTGCTGCGCGCAAGCGCGAGCGGATTGTTTGGCTGGTGGGCGCGGCTCTCTTGGGAGTGGTCATCGCCAAGCTGTTCTTGATCGACCTATCGCGGATTGGATCGGTGGAGAGAATCATTTCGTTTGTCGGCGTCGGAATGCTGATGTTGGTCGTGGGCTATTTCTCGCCGTTGCCGCCCGCGCGCGAGTCGCGATCATGAGTCGAGTCAAGCATTGCTTTGTCGGACTCCTGGCGTACTCGAGCCTGCTCCAGGCACAAGCGATCTCGCCCCGGGATTTTGCCTATGGGCAATTGGCTGTTCCTGTGCGCGACGCCGCCGCCTACCGATTCGCCCTGTCGCCGAACGTTTACCAAAACACCGTTCGCGAAGATCTGGGCGATCTGCGTGTGTTTAACGCCGAAGGCGTCGTGGTACCGTTTTCGCTGTCGCGTCCGGCTGCACAGTCATTGATTCATCAGACGCCGATCGCGGTGCCCCTGTTCCCGCTCCACGAGGGCGCCCAGATCCGGATCGACGGAGTGCATCTCACCATCAATTCATCCGGATCTGCCGTGAATCTGCAAACGCAGAATGGCGCCAGCACAAACGCCGCCGTCCGGCAATACCTTCTCGATGCACGGGCCCTGGATGCAACACTGTCGGCGTTGCAGCTAGGCTGGCCGGATACGGCTGCTGAATACACCGGGCGCTTGACTGTAGAGGTGAGCGATGATTTGGCGGCGTGGCGTTCTCTCGTTGCCGCGGCCCCGATCGCCAATCTACGCGCCAATGGCCAGACGCTCGTCGAGAATCGATTGGAATTTCCTGCCACCAAAGCCAGATTCTGGCGCCTCACATGGCTCGGCGTTGCGCCCACCTTTGAATTGACGGGCATTCTCGCTGAGCCCGCAGCCAGTCTCACGGATCCTGCGCGAACCTCTTTGGAAGTTAACGGCGTCGTCGACCCAAAGAATGCTCGAGAGTACCGCTTCGATCTGGGTGCGCACCCGCCCGTATCGCGCGTGAGTGTAGTACTACCCGACTGGAACAGCGTCTTCGATGTCGAGCTATCCTCTCGTTCCACAGCCAGTGCACCTTGGCACCTCATTGTCCGCTCGGGCTTCTACCGGCTAAAGACCGCGGATGCCGAGCAAGAAAACTCTCCGCTCGCGGTGAGTCCGGATTCCGATCGGTACTGGCGCGCGCGTATTATCGGTGCGGGCAATTCGCCGCAATTTCCGCTACGACTACACGTCGAGTGGGTCCCCAATGAAGTAACCTTTCTCGCCCAAGGGCACGCGCCCTTTTTACTCGCCTACGGCAATGCGTCTGCCACTCGTGCCGAAGCCGACTTGAGCCACTTGCCGGACTCCTTGGAAATTGCACCCGCCAGACTGGGTCCTGTGCAAGTGACAGGAGGCGCAAATCGCCTCATCGCCAAACCGGCCCCCTTTCCCCGGATGCGCGTTGCGCTGTGGAGCGTATTGCTCCTCGCGGTCGGTGTCTTGAGCTGGATGGCGTACCGAATTGGCAGAGATCCAAGAGACTCTCCGCAGTGACGGCAAGCGTCTGCCAGCTCAATTCCGTGGGTCGATCGCTGCTGTAGCGCAGTTCAGGTACGCAATGCTACGATTGCGCCAGAAAGGATCTCGTAGTCGGACGAAAGACATGGGTGAATCGCGCGACGCCACTTCAGCCCCGCCGCTGTTCAGTCCCGCGTTCATTCAGAATCCCTACCCAACGTATCGTGACCATTTGGCAGGTCCAGTCGTGCAGCGACTTGCGGCATTACCCGGGAGCTGGGCGGTTTTCCACTACGAAGCCTTCACGACAATCATACGCGACGATCGACTGTCCTCGGACCGAAGTCCGGAACTGTTTCGATCATATGATAAGGATTTGACCGAATTCAGTGATTTTCACCGGCAACTTGCGCGCTGGCTGCTCTTTCTGGACCCCCGGCGCATACGAAGCTGCGCAGAAAGCTGAATGCCGGATTCGCGCCCGCCGTCATGCAGCAGCTGCGCGCGCGCATCGAGTACGTGTCGGAGCGGCTCCTCGAAGAGCTCAGCGCTACGCCCGATCCAGATCTAATCCGGGACTTCGCCCATCGGCTGCCGGTACTCGTGATCTGCGGCCTACTAGGCATCGCAGATTCCTTACATCCTCGCTGCGTCAGCCTCTCCGATGACTGCGGCATGGTTCGCGGACCCAATGCGGTCGGCAACTAGTGCGAGAAAAGCCCACTCGGCTGTGAGCGAACTAACCGAAATCTTTGCGGACACCGTTCGGGCGCACGCACTGTCTGGGAAAGAGGACTTGATGCGCCTGATGCCGGCGCCGATGCCCACGTCTGCCTCGGCAGCACACTCGCCCGACTGGAGAGTCAAACTGCTCTGCAGGGCCTTGCCCGACGCTTTCCCGTATTGCAAGCGTATTTGTCAAAAGCCCTGGCCCCGCCCCATCGCTTGACAGTCCCGGCGACTGCGCCCTATAAAAGTCTTCGGAGCGGCACCGAGGAGAGTGATGCCAATCGAAAACCTCAAAGGCGGCTACGCCTATGTCCCCGCCCTTCCGTTTGCGAGCGCCGGCGTCGTGGCGTTGCCCGGCATGAGCCTTGCCCGAGCCGTATTCGCTAAGCCTCGTCCGTTGACCGCTGGATTCGCAGCGGTCGAGCGCCATCTCGAGGACGTGCATCGACCGCTGACTGCTCTCTGCGGTTTTGAGTTCCGTATGGCACAGGTGCTCAACCTCGAGGGCTTTCTGGCCTTCAACGCGCGCTACTTGGCGCAGCTCAAGGCATGGGATCTGGCGGGAGATGCGCCGCCAACACTCTCACGGACCAATGTCGTGCCGCTCGGCACGGCAGTCTCAGAAGACACCGTTTACGCGTTCTCGTATACGATCGAGGAGCGTGAGGACTCTAAGGCATTCGTGATCTCTGGGGCGCCCGAATTGATCCCTGGAGAAGGCTTTTCCGGCTTCAACATTCTGCGGCGTGGCGAGACCAGCGAAGAGGCGTTGCGCGACAAGACCCGATGTGTGGTCTCGAACGTGCGTCGTGTCGTCGATGCGCTCGGCGCAACCTGGGATGCCGCGTGCTCGGTGCACTTGTATTCGCGTTGGCCACTGGAGCGCGAACTGCGGCGCGCGATCGGTACTGAGCTAGGTGGTGTGGTCCCCGCACACGGCATCATCTGCCACGACACCGATCCACCCGTAGTCGAGCTCGAGCTCGAAGTGGATGTGCGGCGCTACCGGCGCGAATTGATGCTCACCTGAGGATTTTCTCCATTTGGTCGAGCCGTTCGCACCGCGCTTACAAATTGGCGTCTATGAAGGCAGCGAGCTGCGACTTCGATACGGCACCGACCTTGGTGGCTACTACTTCACCATTCTTGAAGAGCATGAGCGTCGGGATGCCGCGTACGTGATAGCGCGCGGGAACCGATTGGTTTTGGTCGATGTTGATCTTCGCGACGGTTAGTCGGCCGGCATAGGCGTCCGCTGACTCATCCAGTGCAGGCGCAATCATCTTGCATGGCCCGCACCACTCGGCCCAGTAGTCGAGCAGCACCGGCACCGGGGCTTCAAGAACATCGCTCGAGAACGAGGTGTCGGTGACATGCTTGATCTTATCGCTCATGGCCATTCCTGTTGTGTAACGAGGACCCTAGTGTATTGTCCAGATTAAGCGGCTTAAATAGCTCGTTATGAATTGAGTATTCTGAAATCTGAACAATGAGCATCAACAAATTGCAAGCCATGCAGGTATTCACCCGTGTCGTGGAGGCCGGCGGAATGGCTGCGGCTGCCGACAGTCTGCATATGCCCAAGGCTACGGTGACCAGCCTGATTCAGCAATTGGAGGCCGCATTGGGAGTGAAACTATTGATCCGCACCACGCGCAGCGTCAGCGTGACCACCGATGGTGCGGCCTACTATCCGCGCTGTGTAGAGATCTTGAGACAGGTCCAGGACACAGAGGAATCCCTGACTCGCCGGCACGCCACGCCGAGCGGCCGACTGCGAGTAGAAGTGCCTACCTTGATGGCACGCCTGATCATCGTCCCGGCATTGCCGACGTTCTTCGCGGCGTATCCGGATATCGATCTGCAACTAGGCTGCAGTGAGCGACGGGCCGATCTCATTGAAGAGGGCATCGATTGCGCGGTCTGGAGCGGTGAGCTGGAGGATTCTACTCTGATCGCACGCCGCATTGGGCAACTGTACTTTGGTACCTGCGCCTCCCCCTCTTATCTTGCCGCGCACGGCCAACCGGCCCATCCCGACGAACTCGCCGCACATTTCTGCATCAATCACTTCTCGCCTCGCACCGGCAAGATTTTTAGCTGGACATTTGCCAAGGACGGGAAGCGCGTGCAAGCGGCGCTGCGGGGCCATGTCGCGCTCGATGACGAAAACAGTTATGTGGCCGCTGCTGAGGCCGGGCTGGGGATTGCGCAAATCCCCGCCTTCGTGCTCAAAGAAGCGATCGAGGCAAACACATTGGAGCTAGTGCTCGGCGATTGGTTTCCCGAGCCCGCGCCATTGAACATCGTGTATCCGCAGAACCGGCACCTGTCGAGTAAAATCCGCGTGTTCGTCGACTGGATCGCCGAACTATTCAGCGAGCACGACGGCATCCAGCTACGCTCAACATTGCGCCAATGAAACGTCTGCACAATTTGCAGGGCCCTTCGGGGCCCTGCAAATTTCCAGCGCGCATATCGCAACGCTTTAAACCTGCACCTGATGAATAGCGCGCTCGCGGCTATTGCCCGTATGAGCCGTGGATCGCCCAAGTTGGATGAGCGAAATAATATGCAGCAGAATCGCCAGTGGAACGAGAAACGTCGGAATCAGTACCAGCGGGAATACTGAAATGAGTTCGTTCGGGCGATCGAACGCAAATATCTGGAAAGCCGACGGTGCCGTCAGAAACCCCGTAGTCACGGCGGTGATCAGGTCGGCGATGCCTAAGAGGTTCCACCGCAACACCGTGCTTGCGCGAAGTGGCCGCCCGCCGATCACGCCAATTCCGATGCCTGCCGCTATTAGCCCGACGGATACGTCCCCCACTCCTGCAGGCAGTGCGAACAGCCCCGGCAACAGATGAGCGGCATAGAGCACCAGGAAGGTCACTCCCTCGACCCGGTAAAACTGGATCGCAATGACCCATTGCCGGGGCACAGCGTCAACTAGCCGTGAAACGGCCGGCCAACCCCAGATCAACAGGCAACCCATTAGAATCGGGATGAAAATCCCAAATTGAATCGTCGGAATGCGACTAGCGGCCGCACTGTAGACGCCAAGAATGGCAAGCGCAGCCGCGAATACGAACCAGCCGGCTAGCACCGCCGCCGTGGCCTGTACGGCCCGTCTGCGGTCACCATCGCCCCAATTGGATCGCTTGAGAGCCAGGTTGACGCCAACAACAATCGCAACGATCGTGGCAATGCAGCCCGCGAGAACCGTGAATGGTAAATAAGATGGAATACTCATTGTGCCTCCTGTATACGACGCTTCGATAACTCAGTGCCCACACTGCCACTCGCACATCGCTATTTTCTCCAGCCACTAGATCCATGTAGATACATATATCACGATAGTCAAATTAGCTATCCAACTATTAATATATATGCATATACATTGCACGGCTGAGCCGGCACGCATTTGGACCCGCCATGCATATGCATGTATCATTTGCCAGCATGAAACTGCGGTCCTTGCCTTGCTATTGCGCCACATTGCGTCAGGCGGCTCGAGCCGTCACCACGCTCTACGAAGGTGCGCTTTCGGATAGCGGAATCCGCTCCACGCAATTTACGATCCTGCAGGCTCTCAAAACCGCGCCAGACCTTCAGACGACGGAACTCGGACAGCTCCTCGGCATAGACCAAACGACGGCCACGCGGACGCTGGCGCTGATGAGAAAGAACAAGCTCGCGGCGCACTCCATCGGCGCCGATCGGCGCGAGCGGAGATGGCGTCTTACCCCGCTCGGGGACGCCACGTATCGCAGGATTCTGCCAAAATGGGAATCGGCCCAGGCGATGGTCGAGCGACGATTGGGACGTGTTGCGGCGGCAGCCCTAAAGAACCTCTCGTTTCGCGCGGCCTCTCAGTTCTCGGCCGCGGATGAGAATTAATCGCTCTACCTCCCGATCCCACCGATGAAAGAGATCCTTCGAGCATAATAGCCGGGAATCCACGAGGCTCGAATGAAAATAGAGGCAATGCTATGGGTAGTAGTCTTGGTCCTGGTGGCGCTGGCGTTCCTTTTTCCAAAAACTCGATCGTTTAGCCTTTCCGCAATTGCCGCCGCCATCATTGCTATTGTCTCGATCATCGTCATCGCCAAGCGTGACGAGCCACTGACACTCGGGGCTCCGGCGCCGCCCGCCGTCGCGCAAAAACCGGTCGACTTCGAGCGATTTCATGTCGAGAAATTGGATAAAGAAGATCCGGAGGCAAAAAATCGCATTCGCGTGGAGGAAATTCGATTCGATCAAATACGCGCCGAGCCAGGAGCTGAACGCGGCAGCGTCGGCAAGATTGAGGCGCGCCTTTATAACGACTCCGCGACCTACACATTGACCGACTATGGCTACTATCTCGTGGTGCAAGATTGCATCAGATCCGTCTGTACGACGGTCTTCGACCAACATGGGCTATCCGCGGTGTCTGTGCCGCCTAACCAAGCGCGCGACGTGGAGATTGCTGTCCGAGTCGGAAGCGAGCGCAATGTGCCACCGATCAAAATACTCGGCACTGTTAATATTCTCCTCACCCCGGTCGCCACACGCGCCCAAGCCGAAGCAACCCAAAACCCACTGAGGTGATTGTCTCAGCGAGCGACGCACTTAGTCGCAGACAGGGAGAAGGTATGGAGGACAGCTCCGACCAGCCAATATAAGCTTTATGGGCAGCCGCGGGGCAGCCCCCAAAGAAGGACTTAAGATGAACACCATGATGCCAGGCGTCGTTCGTAGCGCGACCCTCGCCTTGATTTTGACCAGTCTGATAGTCGCGACCTCGGCCGCCGACGCCGCTGGCCCTCCATTACACTCGCTGCTTTTCAAGCCCTGGATCAACGGCGTCTCGGCCGATGAGTTGCAGATGCAGGTGCAGCGCTATGACGACGATACCTACGTCATCCGCCAGTCGATCCGCACCAACTTCGAGGGACCCTTTCTGTACGTGCTGTTCGGTAGCGACCGCGCCCTGCTGATAGACACCGGAGCCGGCGGGTTGACGGTTCGCCCGACCATCGACCGGGTGCTCGCCGAATGGGCGGCCCGACATCGCCGCACTTCCGTCCCGCTGATCGTCGCCCATTCCCACAGCCACGGTGACCACCACCAGGGTGACGCTGAATTCCAGAATCGACCCGACACCACGGTCGTCGGCCTTTACCCTAAGGACGTGGCTGACTTCTTCAAGATCGCCGACTGGCCCAATCAGATCGTGCCGTATGACCTCGGCGGCCGCGTGCTCGATATCATTCCGACGCCCGGCCACCAATCGGCGCACATCATGATCTTCGACCGCAAAACGCGACTCCTGTTCTCGGGCGATTCGCTGGGTCCCTACCGTCTCTACATACCGATGAACGAGGCGAAGACCTATCGCGACAGCATCGACCGTGTGGCGGCCTTTACCGGGGACAAGCACGTGTCCTGGATCCTCGGTGCTCATATCGAGATGACCACAAAGCCTGGAGAGCTAATCCCCGACGAGGCGGCCAGCCATCCCGATGAGCACGTGCTCGAGATTTCCTACTCAAACCTGCCCGAGCTGCAGACTGCGCTCCACGCAATGGGCGATACTCTGGTGCAGCAAGCCCACCGCGACTTCGTGATTTTTCCTAAGCCAGCACGCGAGCAGCAGCCCTTCGCGCCGCCGCCGCAATAGAGATCCGCATGCAGCAGCGCACCGGCACCGCTAACTTGCCCCTGCACGGAGGTCACGTGCCGGCGTGGCTGTCATCCCGCATGGCGGCCTTGGGCCGCGTGATTGCAGAAGCCATTGTGCACGAATATGGCCGCGATGAATTGTTGCGCAGACTCGCACACCCGTTTTGGTTTCAATCCTTCGGCGCAGTCATGGGCATGGACTGGCATTCCTCCGGCATCACCACGAGCGTTGTCGGCGCATTGAAGCGAGGATTGACTCCCATCCAACACGAGCTCGGGATCTACGTCTGCGGCGGCAAAGGCGCGCACTCGCGCCGCACCCCTCAGGAGCTTGGCAGTATGGGCGATGCGACCGGCATTGATGCCGCCTCGCTGATACGTTCCAGTCGCCTGGTTGCCAAAATCGATAGCGCGGCAGTACAGGATGGATTCGATCTGTATCTACATGCCTTCTTCGCCTCCGCGGAAGGTCATTGGTGTGTGGTTCAGCAGGGAATGAATGATCGTATTGGCGAAGCACGCCGCTATCACTGGCAATCCGAAGGACTAGAGGGCTTTTTCGACTCTCCCCATGCAGCCATCGAAGGCCGCAATGTCGGCGCCATCATTAATCTGGCTGACGTGCGCGCTGAGCGAAATCGCGCAGCAGGACTTGAACTGGTTCGCCGCGGGCCGGACCAGACGATCTCCTTATTGAGGCGCTTTCGACACAGCGGAAACCTGGCCTTGTCGCTATTCCCCGAGACCGAAATTCTCCCTGAATCCCCGCCGCACCTGCAGCTGCCGCATCACCACGAAGTGCGTGCGTCGGATGTGATGCTGAAACGCTTGCACGGCACGCTGGCCGCCGCCGCCGACTCGAGCCTTAAAGACTTTGCGGATTTGCTGCTGACGCCAGGCATTGGCGCTCGAACCATTGAGGCGCTCGCGTTCGTGGCGGAAGTCGTGCACGGCGCCCCGTCGAGATTCAAAGATCCCGCGCGCTTCTCACTTGCTCACGGCGGTAAGGATGGGCACCCGTTTCCAGTACCCATCAAGGTGTACGATCAAACCATCCGTTTGCTGAAAGCAGCCGTGAGGCGCGCCAAGCTGGGCTCAACCGAATCCCTCGCTGCCATTCAACGCCTCGACACTCAAGCGCGCGCGCTCGAATCGACGGCCAGCGGCCCTAGCTTCGAGGCATTTATTGCATCTGAGCGCGCCAAGGCACCCAGCATGGGCGGCCGAACCGTCTGACTCGCTGATGCAGGAGAGCAAGCTTGGATTTCCATGAACAATTCGACGCGCGATCTCTTTGAACCAACGGCAGGCCCCTCCTCCGTACGCATTGCGGATGGCGCAGTGATTCTTCGCCGATACGCACTCGACCGTGTCAACGAACTCGTATTGCAGATCGAGCACATCACGCTGGCCGCGCCATTTCGCCACCTGGTCACGCCTGGAGGGCTTCGCATGTTGGTAGCCATGACGAATTGCGGACAGTGGGGCTGGGTGAGTGATCGACGAGGATACCGCTACGAGCGATTAGACCCCTTGGGCGGCCGGCCTTGGCCGTTGATGCCCGATGCTTTTTTCTCGCTCGCCCACTGCGCCGCGCAAGCAGCGGGGTTCAGAGAGTTCACCCCCGATGCCTGTCTCATTAATTGTTATGTGCCGGGCACGCGCCTGAGCTTGCATCAGGACAAGGACGAACGCGACTTTGGCGCCCCCATCGTTTCAGTGTCCTTAGGCCTTCCCGCGACTTTCTTATTCGGCGGCAAATCGCGAAAGGACAAACAGCTTCGAGTGCCGCTTGAACACGGCGATGTGGTGGTTTGGGGCGGCCCCGCCAGGCTCAACCACCATGCGGTGCTGCCGCTTGGCGAGGGCGAACATTCGCTGCTGGGGCGCAAACGTCTAAACCTGACTTTCCGGCGCGCAAGCTGAGTCTCCGCGCCCCCTTACACTTCTTGGATCAGGACGAAACGCGCGCCCGCGCGCTCATTCCCGCGCCGCGATATAGCGCGAAAGCTTTTGCGACCACGTGCCCTCCACGGGCGTCGCGGCACAGGTGTAATCGGCTGCGACATTGGTGGCGGCCACCTTGAGCGCATCCCTGCACTGCTCCAAGCTCGGATACGCGGCCACGGTCTGAGCCCCGCCCCCGTGCAACTGAGCCACCAGAATGAACAGTATGGATTTCATGCGATCAGCTCCACCATGGCCTCAGCGCGTCGCTGTGCGAACGGGCAATACAGTGCGAATCTCAGCTGCAATTTTGGACATATGCAGCCGCCACCCGATGCCAGGTGCTTTGGAAAATGGAATCGATGCACATGTCCATGTGATCGGTTGAGCGTTACAGTTTCGTCGCATACGACACTCCCAAGCTTAGGCGAACTCAAATGCAATGATCCTGCAGTGATGCTCGTTGCATCTTGAATTTCTGGCAACGCCCGCGCTGCAAAATCACGCTGCCTGTCGCAGCTTAAAAAACGTTATGTCACCAGCACCACTGCTAAGCGGTATCCTGCGTGAGCGGCCGCGGGTGGCTATCGGGTGGGGAAGGAAGTGTCATTTCTGCAAAATCGATTGTTCTGCCTCTTCAAGTTCCAATCGTGCTGGCTTGTCGGAGTGAGCACAAACGCTCAACAGCTCACGAAAGTACTTTTGACTCGCATCGCGACTGCCGCTGAGCTGCGCGGCATGCGCCGCTCCGTATAATGAATTGAAGCGCTGCGGCTCCTTCTTAAGCGTCGCTTCAAATTGCTCTAACGCTCTAATAGGCTCATTCGTTATCAACAGCATCTCTCCCAAAAGCTCCCGCGCCGGCGATAGTGGCCCCGGCGTTATTACACTTTTTTCCGTCCCATCTTCCATTTCCGCCGCCGACTCCATCTGCCGAAGCGCTTCCTCCTTGGCGCCCGTTGCCAGCGCCGACCATGCCGCGACGGCTAGGGCCTGGATTTCTACCTGCCGCGCCCAGTAAGGTTCATTGGCCCTCAAGAGACGCTCCTGAATCAGCTTGAGCGACGCGGATGCCTCGTTGGCGGCCGGCAGGTGTCCGAGTCGCGCTGCGCCCAACCCACGGGCAAACCACGTTATCGCATCGGTAAACGGAAACGGGGTCTCCCTCAGTTCAAGCTGTTCCGCTTGCTGCCAGTCTCTTAGCTCCAAGGCGTATCGTGCCGGAATCGCTGCGAGCGCGAAATATCCAGCCACGGGCGGCCCCGCGCCGATCAGCAACGCCTTCGGATCGAAGCGCGCTGCCATTTCCGGCAGAGTTCGTACTATTCGTGCCGCCGCCTCATCCTGCCCCGATTGCAAATAAGCATAGGTCTCGTAGTCGCTGGCGTGCAACTCTTCTGCCGTCTGACCCTGCCGCCGAGCCGCCGCCGCAGCAGCCACATTGCTATCGATGGAGGCTTGCCAATCTCCCAAGCGCGTAAAGGTATGCGATGGCATATGCAGCGCATGAGGTGCGTCGGGAGCAATATCGGAATACCGTTGCGCCGCGATAAGCGCGCGGCCCGCCAGGGCCGGAACGTCGTACGCGTGGATGATATAGTGGGCCAACCCCGGATGCGTGGGCTCCTGCACAAACAATTCCTCGAGAATTGCCCCCGCCTTCAGCTGATCTGCGTAAGTCTTGTCCCCGGGATCGGCGGCGACGGCGAGCGCCAATGCATAGAAGATCTTTGCCTCATGATCCTTCGGATATTTTGCCGCCAGTTCTCCCATGGCATCGCGATAGTTGAGCCAGCGCGCCTTCTGCGGTGTACTTTCGAAGTCCCTGTACAGATTGCTGACCGCGGCGAGATAGGCGCGTTCGCGCTCCGTCCTTGCGCCCAGCCTTTCGCCGCAGTCGGCATTCTCGCGGCCAAGTTGCGATAGTCGATTGTCGATGATTCCGGGTGCAAAAGGATTTCCCCAGTCGCTGAGCGCGATTCCCCAGTACGCGATCGTGCACGTCGCATCTTTTCCCAAAGCCGCCTTAAACTCGTCTATCGCGCGGCTGAATTGGAAGGAATGCAGCAGCGCTACTGCGCGGTTTATCTCATTCTGTGCGGCGCCATTGCACGATGTGCCAAAGTGAACTGCACCCAGCTTCTCACCAGACCCAGGCCGATGCTCCAGCGCCACGCTGCGCGAGAACGCCAGGGCCAGTACGACCGCCAAGACGAGTTTTGTTGCGCTCAAATCCCGTTGCTCCAGTTCTGACGATAGCCTCAGGTAACACGCGGCCACATTCCACCCTGCTCAGCGTATCGCAACCCGGGAATGCCCGCCTCCTAAGCAGCGACGTGGGCATGCTCGGTGACCGCAGTAGGCCAACTCCAAGAAACCGTCCGTCAGCGTCGAGTCTTGTGCCGCGATTTCGATTTATGCGATCCAGTCATTGGCAATTGCAATCCGCCGATCGCCGCCTGGCATGCTGCCAACCCCTGCCCCAACGCCATGCCCTGCCACAACGGCTCGTCCGAGTGAAAGGCGGCGCGCAGCTTCGCCTTGATGGGTTTGGCTTCCTCGGAGCGTGGATCACCGTGAGTGTGCAGCCACGCGTCCGCCCGCAGCGCCAAGGCCGCCTCGTCGATGGGGCGAATACCGCATTCCAGAGCCACCACATCGACAACCGCATTGGGTAGCAGAGCCGGCATCATACTCATGGCGTCTCCCTTGATCTCAGCGGAGATCGAGCCATCGCCATGCACCGACTTCGCCGCCGCGCCTATCCAAGCGCGCGTGCGTGCGAAGCCCGAATCCTGACGATGCCGGCCGATGATCGGCTCCGCATAGCCATAGGGACCTAGACCGGTATGAAAGTCGATGACGCACACTCGAGAGGCAGCGCTAAGTTCGGACTGAATAATGTGGGTCAGCGTCTTGCGCGACCAACTGGGTGCGAGTCCGCCGTAGAAAAGCCCTGCAGGATGCATCCACTGTCCGCCCGACACCGCCTGTTGAAATATCGCAGGACTGTGCTTTTGCATCCACGCATTGAGCCGAGCGCCCGTTGCCGCCAGTGTCGCTGCCGACCACTCCGCCGGACAAAGATCGGCAGACAACTCTTCATACAATGGATTTGCCGGCAGCGGTTCATCGAAATTGAGCCAATTGCGATTCAAATCGATGTTGTCCTCATTCGTTCGCCTGAGCCAAGCAAACCCATAAGGATTGATCGCATGGATGTGCAGCACCGCGACGTCTTTTGGCAACGGAGCACTCTTTGCGCGACGCAGCCACTCAATCTGCGTGGCCGAACCAAAGAAACCTTCGACGCCATGCGTCCCTGAAATGGTCGCTAAAACTTTGGAAGCAGTCGGCGCACCCAGCCAGGCCACATCAGTGGCGAGTTCGCTGCCATTGGGACCTGGAATCCCGAGCACAAACGAGGACACCCGCGCGCCGGCCTCGCGAGCCGTACTTAGAAACTTCTCGCGGGCCTCGGGGTAATTTTCGCTAAAGCAGCCGTTCATGTTTGTCTCCGCTGGACTGTCAGGGTGTCGCTGGGCACGCAGGTCGGGGTGACCATGACGCTCCGCGTAGCAGAGCGGCCGATGCCTTGTCAGAAGCTCCGATCAGGTAAGCGTGAAAGCGGGCGGCTCTTTCCAATCCAGGTGTCGGCACCGCGTCCAGCGTCTCTCCAGTGGTGTGATACAGCGGTCCAGCTGAAATCATTTGAGTGATAGGCGTGTCGCTCAGGTTCTTGAATGCGCCCATCTCCCCTGGAGGCAAAGTATCCACAGTCCGCTGGATCGCGAGTCCGAAACACTTCGCACCCTGGCGCCATAGGTCGATTAAAAAAGGCGCTCGGTTGCTGACGGCGACAGCCTTTGGGTATTCGGTAGTGGTTGCCATCATTTGGAGCCCAAAATTATCATCCTGCCTGGTTACGGCGGAACGCACCACACCGATATTGGAGACATGCTCGAGATTCACGATCAGATCAGCTTTCGCGACGTAGTCAACTTCGTGCTTCATGCGAAAGCTGGGCAGCCCCATTCCGGCGGAGTGGTGACCGGCGCTGACGACGAATACCAACGTATGATCGAGTTTCGGCTGTTTTGCGAAGTACCGAGCCAGCGCGATCTCGGTCGCAAGGCCGCTGGCATTGTCGTCGCCTCCGACAAAGAAGGCGTCGGCGTGGGCATTGATGATAATCGTACGATCGGTTTTGCCTTTGAGCGTCGCGACCCCATTCGCGGTCTTCAGTCCCGTGCGTAACTCTGAACTTGCGCTCAACTTCGCCGCGACAATCTTGCCGGCGGCGGCAGCCCTTCCAAGGACATTTTCCAGAAAAAAGCCGTCGGCCCCGCCCACGGTAAAGCAAAGCGAAGTGCCGCAACCATGGCGGTCGCCATCAAAGGACTGCATGTTGCCGATCTGATCGAGGATTTCGATGACGCCCGCGGCACCTGCCTTGATGAGTGCTGCCGGCCGTCCGATCTCGTCCGCGCCGTAGATCCCACTGCCATGCATCACGGCAATCTTGCCGCTGACCTCACGTGCGGCGAGGTCAGCGGCAGTCGCGTGGCCAACGTAAATCATGGGGGCTGTGATCGCCCCGTTGACCGGACCGCGACCGCCAGCCATGGCCGACTGAAGTACCACGTCCTGGGTTCCCTCGCCAAAGGATGAGTCCCCAAGAATTCGGGCCTCGCCGGCGATGGGACTCGAAAGGCTTGCTTCGAAGTCTTCCAGGTGAGCATCGGCAAGTCCTGCGTCCTTAAGCTGGTCGACAGCCCAGCTCGCGGTCTTGTAGTAAGCAGGAGCCCCGCTCATGCGGCCCCACAGATAATCGCCAGCCGCTCGGCTTTCGAGCGAGAACCCGATGATGATCGCCACGTCCGCCTTGATGCGCTCGCCTGACAGGAGCGGGCTCGTCGGCCCGGATCCGAAAGTCGCGGGCTGCGGGGGCAAATCGTCAGTCGCCACCAGAATTGATTTGGTTGGATCGTTGACGGGAGGCGGCAGACGCTGTCCGAACCACGGGTCTGCGTGAGCCGCTGCTCCCACCAGCAGCCAGGTCGTTGCCATCGCGAGGGCGCTAGGGCCGAACAGGTTGCGATTAACGCGTATGACCGTTGCCATTGCCATCTCCCAGTTCGCAGCTAGATTTGCGCTCAGCCCTAATGATCAGCGGCGGCGCATCGCTGGTGCGTCAGCCGAGAACGCCGAACTCGATGAAAGAGGCTCGAACTCGATCGCGGAACACCTTGTTGCTCGCCGTCGCGACAGCGACGCCGGTGCCGAGCGGATTTCCGAGATTGGAGTTCGCGTCCAGATGAGGAAAATTTGCGCTCTGTATCTGAACCCTGAGCCGATGACCCGGCAGCACGCGCCAGGCAACGTGACCCAGGCGGATCTCGAGCGACTCGACGGCACCAGGCGTATAGGGCATTTCCTGGTCAAATCCCGATCGATAGCGCAAGCGAAGCGCGCCTTCGCAAATCGGCAGCGCGATATCATTCACATCGACATCTAGCAGCTTGACGATAAAGTCGGTGTCGAGCGCGGTACTCGAAACCCAGAGCGTGGCCGCTACCGAGCCTGCAATGTCGAGCGTATCGACGAGAATGTGGCTCGTGTATCGCAACATATCCCTACGATGATTGAGCGCCTGCTGCGCGATAGGTCCCATCGATAGGCGCCCTACCCCGAGATTGCGGCCTCCGACGGTGGGTGTCGGATCGCGCGGGTCGTATCGGTAGTCATCCGATGCCACGTCTTGGTTTGTGATCGAATCGGTCAAAGCACCGACGCCGGACTCTATTCCAAGATACATGCGCCGCGCTGTCGAGGCTTTCGGCGGCCATTCACTGTCTTCGCGCCATCCCCCTGAGTTCATGAGAAAATAGCGCACGCGCGGCAGCTGCACGGTCTCCTTCTTGAGATGCCGACGGAAAAACGTCAGGACTATTTCATGAAGTCTTGAGGCAGCGCCCGACGCCATGGCCCCGAAATTAACCTGGCCTTGGATTTGGGGGAGCTGCCCCGAATGCGTCCACGGTCCCATGATGAGGTGACAATGGGAGTTCGCGGCGGCGGACTGGCGTTTGAATAGATTCACGGCGGACGAGTGACTGAAGTCGTACCAGCCGCCGATGTGCAGCGTCGGAATAACCAGATCGATTCCGTTTGAGTCGGTGGGAGTATTGAGCCTCGTATAAAGCTCATCGAAGCTGATTGGAAAGCCTTCGATCGAAAAGAGCGGCATCTCTCGAAGCGGCCGAACCTCATAGAGGAAGCGAGGATCCTGAACCGCCCGCAGGATCAGGGCCTCCGCCTCGGGGACCGCAAGACCGGCCGCTCGGCGGCGCAGCAACCAGTCGATCGCGGTGACGGCGAGCCAGCTCACGCCCAAATCCAGCCGAAGCGTGCCGCCGGTCTCGATGCGATCGAACTCGGCCGAAGAGGCCATGGTCGGAGCAATGGCCTTCAGGTGCGGCGGCTTGGTCAAAGATGCCGCGAGCTGCACGGTTCCGCAATAGGAAAGCCCGGACATGCCTACCGACCCCGAACACCATGATTGGGCCGCGACCCATTCGATGGTGTCGTGAGAATCTGCACCTTCCTGCGCCCAATTGAGGGGCACCCATTCCCCTTCTGAGCCGAATCGGCCGCGCATGTCCTGGACAACGGCTGCGAATCCTGCCTCGACGCACTGCTGAGGGCGAAGCACATCCGGATTATAGGTACTGCGGTCGTAGGGCGTTCTAAACAGAATCGCCGGTACCGGCTCTTTTGTATCCGGCAGCCACAGGTCGGCGCTCAGGCGTGTGCCGTCGCGCATGAGTGAGCGTACGTTGCGAGTGACGGTGTAGGAGATCGTGGTATTCATTTACGCACGCACGAATATATCGCCTGTCGAAGCGCCGCGGCGCGTTTGTCGTCGATCGCGCCCAACATCAATGAATTTGGAACGTAAGCGAATCCCAGTTCGGTCTCGGGGTCTGCAAGGCCTTGCGAGCCGCCCGCCCCCGGGGTCCCGTACGCGCGAGCATTGGTGCTAAAAGGAAAGAACGGAAATGGCTTGCAGAAGCCGTGAGAATAGGCCATCTCGATTCTGAAAACGGCATCGACGGACCCAAGGCTCGGGAGGAGCGCGGGACGTTCCAGTCGTTCGAGCGTTTCGCGGTTGAGGCCCAAATCTGCTCCGCCGCATGCGAACACCCCGTAGACGCGCGCGATGGCACGCGCGGTCGCCACGCCGTTCACCGATGGAAGCTCGATCTGAAGATAAGGGCGGGTGCTGTACTCTCGCAGACTCCTGACCCTGGGATTTCGGGCGATTCGCGAGAACAGACTTGCGGGATTGAGTGCGTCCAGAACTAATCGCAGCGGCAGCGTGAAAGCCGCCCCCATGTCACGTCCTACCCGGACGCCGGCGAGTTGTGTATCGGATACCTCGTTCGGTAAGCCGATGTGCATATCGCCGCCGATTTTGCTGGCAATTTCGTCCTGGAAAAAGACACCTAGAGTTCGGTGCTTCGGGTCGATCCGCCGCAGTAGCTCACTTTGATAGAGCCCCAAGGAGAAGGCGTGGTATCCGTGCCGGGTGCCCGGTTCCCAGGCAGGTGGCTGACGCGCCAAAACTTCAGCGAGCGCATCGGGATCGGATAGCAACTCGAGCGTCATCGGCGTATCGATCGCACAGACACCGGCTTGATGCGCCACTAACTGAGCGACGGTGACCTTGGACTTCCCGTGTTGTCCGAATTCCGGCCAATAATCGATGACCTTCGCATCGTAGTCGAATAAACCTTGGGAGTGAGCGACGGCCAGGGTTAGCGCTGACAGTCCCTTCGTAGTCGACATGAGCAGAGCCATGGTGCCCTCATGCCAGGGTTCGTTTCGCTCGAGAGTGCGGTAGCCGCCCCAAAGATCAACGACGCAGCGTCCGGACACGTAAGCACTGCATGCCGCACCCAATTCGCGACGATCGCGGAAGTTGCGTTTGAATGCTTCAAGGACAGACTCGTATCCCGGAGCGACGAAGCCTGAAATTGGAACGCTCGCGTGTCCCACCGAAAGAGCGTCGGAAATACGATTCATGGATTCAGACCGTGACGGCGCTGGCGATAATCCGTTCAAACTCCACCTCGACGGCGTCGACGCGTTGCTGCACCAAGAAAACGGCGACCAGCTCGTTTGCAGGATCGGTCCAGCTGACGGTGCCGTAGGCCCCGGCCCAGCCAAACGCTCCTGCCTTGCGCCCGCATCCGCAAGTCGCCGGATCAAGCACGGTCCGCACCAAGACACCGAAGCCCGTGCCCTCCACCGGGTTCGGATAGGCGCCATGACCGGTGTAGAGGTCGCCGACGAGGTTCGAGCTCATCAGCGCTACCGACTCCGGATGCAGCACGCGTTTGCCGTGGATCGTGCCCTTGTTCAGCAACATGGTTTCAAACAGCAGATAGTCGCGCGCGGTCGAGTGAAGCCCGAACGAACCAGGGAAGTAGGTGCTCTGTGGATTGCGATCCCCGCTCCGGGCCAGCAATCTTTCCGCGAGGAGAATGTCGCCGGACTCCCGGTGCCACGCGTCCCCTTGACGAGTGTATCGCGGCACGAGTCGAGCGCGCTGCTCGTCCGTGAGGTTGAACGCCGTGTCGCGCATACCGACCGGCTCGAAGATCCGCTCCTTCAGGTATCGGTCGTACGTCAGACCCGAACTGATCTCGATGACGCGCGCCAAGACATCCGGACCGGTAACGGCCGAATAGACCCATTTGGAGCCCGGCTGGAACTCGAGTGGAATGTTCTTCGCGTACGGGATTCGCGCGGCCAAGGTGTTGGCTGTGCCCTGAGGAATGTCGGTCAGGAAGCCGTTCAAGCCCGAGGTGTGGGTCGCCAAGTCCTTGATGGTGAGCTCGCGATTGGCCGGGATCGTTGCGGGAGGCGTGCTGGCATCGCCGCTGACCCGGACGCGCATTTCTTTGAGCTCGGGGATGAATGTCGAAACGTTGTCGTCGAGGGAGATCTTGCCTGCTTCGATCTGCTGGAGCAGCGCGACACCGGTGACGGGCTTGGTGGATGACATCATCCGGAATAGCCGATCGCCAGTCATCGGCGTCCCGGCCTCGATGTCGAGCAGACCATGCGACGCAAAGTGAATCAGCTTGCCCTTCCGTGCGACCGCAGTAACCCCGCCGGATTGCCGCCCAGCGTCCAGCTCACGCCGCATGAGGGCGTTGATGCGGGCAGTGAGGTCCGGCGCGACCCCGACGCTCTCGGGGCCAGCGGCCGGCACACCGGGAATGCTCGGCAGTGTGCCAGGCCGCGAAGCCTCGGTCCCTCCCGTACGTGTCCCAGGTCCCCGCGCGAAGGCGGCTCCCCAGGCGATGCCGGCGGCGGCAGCGGCGGCACCGCTAACAAAGGCCCGACGATCAAGTCGCTGCGTCATGTGCTGGGCTCCGTCAAGGTGAGACACGCGGGATTCACTTCACACAGATAAAGCTAGCGGCATCGTTAGGATCACCGGCGCCTTTGTACGTCGCCACGGCCGGGTGCATGCATAGACGCCGCTGGAACTGCACCACGGACGCCGCCGGATCTGCGCTCACGTACTTCGTGGCGATGAACTCGCGTGGGGCGATCCCGCGTTCGACCCAGTCTTGCAAGGCCGTCACGAGATCGTGAGTCCCGTCGCGCACGGGCGGCGGCTGTTGCCCGACGCCGCCGAAGTTCGAGGCGCCGACACCGGCGTAGCAGTGTCCCATGCCCGGGACCATGAAGAGGCGATAGAAGTTCTGAGTCTTGGCCAGTCCGCCATTCGCGCTCACGACTTTTTCGTAGTAGCGGATGCTGTTGCCGGGCGGGATTCGAATGTCGTTCCAGCCATGGTACTGGATGATCTTCACTCCACGCCGCTTCGCCGCGTCGAAGTCCGTCGATCCGGCGTCCCCCATCCGGCCTGCCGCCAAGGTCGCGGGCATATCTTTTTCGATATCGAAAGTGAGCGGATCCCAGTTGGGATCGCCGTAGACGAAATTGGTGATGAACTGCTCTGGAAAGCCGCTGACCTTGTCCGGTCGGCCGAATGTATCGGTTTCCGCACCCAGCGAGAATCCGGGAAAAATGCTTGACCCGTCGCGCGGGTCCCGCGGACCTTCATAGATTTTCGTCAGGCTCAAGGCCTGCGCGGAGCTGAGGCAGCCGGGCCCCTCGCCGCCTTTGCATTCCAATGTCTTGGGATCGAAGCGGCAGCTGGCGGGATTGTTGATTACGCCGTCCGCGAGACCATCGGCATCATCACAGGCCTTCAACACGGCGGCATGGACCATGGGCAGTTTATCAGCCGGTATCGCCGCACCCGGCGCGCTGAGAATCCGCCGCATCCACAGGTGCGCGATCGACGAGCGCGACTGCAGATTCCACGGCGCGCCGATGATCAGCCCATCAAAGTCATTCGGGTAGAGCTGAGCCTCGATGAGACCTTCGCGCCCGCCGTTTGAGCAGGAGTTGAAGTACGAGCGAAGCGGCGGGCGTCCGTAGTACCGGGCGATGATCTCCTTCGCCGCCACCGTAGTCACATGCTTGGCGCGGCGCAGGTAGTCGATGCCGCGCTCGGGGTGGCCGATTGCAAAATGTAGGTCAGCCGTCTCATGGCCCGTGTCCGTCGAGGCGGTGGCGTAGCCGCGCCGCAGGTTTTCATCCAGTGCCGCGTCCAGCCCTGAACCGCCGTATCGGATTTGCCCCGCGAAGCCGCCCTCGCCGGTGGAGAGGAACCTTTGATTCCAGCGCGACGGGCGGGGCAACCAGACTTCGAAGCGGATGTCAGAGTCGGCGGTGGGGCTGCTGATCCCCTGCACGCGGCAGAAGGCGGGAAGGTTCGGCACTGTGATCAGATCGGAGATCCGAAGGGCGCCTGCCGAAACCGCCGTGGCTTCGACGACCGACGCGCCGTCAGAAAACCTCGATCCGGTGAGCGCGGCGCACGCCCCCACCTCGGCGTGCGCCGCTCCCGAATTGACGGCGGCGCTCCGGGGTTGCGCGGCGAAGACAGCCCCGGCGTGAAGCAGCGCGCCGCTGGCGAAGAAACACGCCAGATTCCGGAACAAGTTTCTCTCAACGGCCACGTGCGGGACTCGCAGCCTGCTCTGTGTGTGTTCTCCTCGCCTGGAAAGCAATGAACCAATCCAGCGAATCGGGGTTCAACATCGCATCGCGATTGATGATCTTCGTCGTAGTATTTCCCTGCAGCAGGCGCTTGACCGGCACTTCCTGCTTCTTCCCGGACAATGTCCGAGGCAGGGCCGGCACCGCGATAATCTCATCTGGAACGAAACGCGGCGACAGAGACGACTTGATCGCTTCCGCAATCCTGTTGCGAAGGCCCGCATCGAGACTGGCGCCTTGCTCAAGCACGACGAACATCAGAAGCTCGCTTTCCCCGATGTCGGTCTCGAGGTCGATCACCATCGAGTCAGAAATCTCCGTCAGGCGTTCAACGGCTGAGTAGATTTCGCTGGTGCCCATCCGCAGACCCTGCCTGTTGATCGTTGCGTCGCTTCGACCTGAGATCGTACACACGCCGTGCTCGTCGATATGAATCCAGTCGCCGTGACGCCAAACACCGGGAAACGCATCGAAATACGAACCGATCAGCCGGCTTTTGTCCGGGTCGTTCCAGAAACAGAGCGGCATGCTCGGCATAGGCTTGACGCAGACGAGTTCTCCCACCGCGTTCACGACCGCGCAGCCGCTGTCATCCCAAGCCTCGACGGCGGCGCCTAAATGGAGGCATTGCATCCGCCCCGGGCTGGGTGGAAGTTCCCGGTTCGCGGACACGAAGGCCCCGGCGATGTCGGTGCCTCCAGACACGTTGCACCACCAGATCTGGGGCGTCCCCAGTTGGGCGAATTCCTCGGCGCCCCAAAGCTGCACCTCCGGTGGGAGCGGAGAGCCCGTGCTCCCCAGCGCGCGGATCGCGGTGAGGTCCCCGAACTCAGCGAGCTTGGTCGCGGACTTCATGCAGTGTGTGTAGAAAGCGGCCCCGGCCCCGAAGTGAGTTACCCGATGGCGCGCCGCGAACCGCCAGAGCGTACCCCAATCGAGGGAGTCTTTGGGGCCGCTCGGGCTGCCGTCGAACAGGCAGATTGTGGTCCCCGAAAGCAGCCCTGCCACCTGGCAATTCCACATGATCCAGCCGGTGGAGCTGTACCAGTGAAAACGCTCTGCGAACGTGTTTCGATCGTAGCTCGCACCAAGATCGGTGTGCTTGGAGGCCGCTAGGAAGGTGATCAGAGTCCCCCCGTGGCCATGGACGATGGGTTTGGGCTGGCCGGTGGTCCCGCTCGAATAGACGATCCAAAGCGGGTGATCGAAGGCAAGAAACTCTGGCGCGAAGGCGTCGGTCTCATCGGCGGGGCGCGCGATCGCCTGTGCGAATGTCATATCGAACGCATGCCGCGCATTCGCCTCAGGTGTCTCGACCATGATGGACGTTTCGATGCTCGGAAGGGCGGCCAGGAGGGCAGACACGACGACGACGCGGTCGAGCGCCTTGCCCGCATAGCGCACACGATCTGTCGCGATCAACACCTTCGGCTCGATCTGGCGAAACCGGTCGAGTATCGCCGGGACGCCCATGTCGGTCGCGCAGACGCTCCATACCGCGCCAACGCTTGCGCTGGCGAGGAAGGCGACGACCGCCTCCGGAATATTCGGAAGATAGGCGGCCACCCGGTCGCCTGGCCCAACGCCGTGCTCCCGCAGAGTCAGCGCCAAGGCCGCGACCTGACGTCGCAGCTCTCTCCAGCTTAGTTCGACAACATCCCCACGCTCGTTCTCGGCGATCACCGCGGGCTGCGCCGCCGCCTCGGCGGCCTCGACATGCCTCAGCACCTGAGCGCAGAAATTCACCCGCGCGCCCTCGAACCAAACAGCGCCCGGCATTTGCTCAGCGGCAAGGACGCGCTTGTAAGACGTCGGTGAACAGATGGCGTGATAGTCCCAGATGCTGCGCCAGAACGCTTCGAGATCCCGCACCGACCAACGCCAGAGTTCGTCATAGCTGGCGAAATCGAGGCCGCGGTGCTCACGCAGCCAGTTCGTATAGAGCCGCATCTGCGGGATGGGATTGGAAGTCATGGCCTATTCGCGCGGCTGTTTTTCACAGCGGCCGATTGTTTCCGCTCAGAACGTCTTGAGAACTCGTAAGCCGTATTGCAGGGGCGGCCCGACGAAACGCAGGCCAGAGTTCAGAGCCCCGACATAGTGTTGGTTGGTTATGTTGGTGCCATACAAAGTTGCGACCCAGCTCGAGTGCGTCCAAGTCAGTTGGCCGCCCAGAATGTCGCGACCCGCGAGATGATCTCCGAGGGAAGGATTGTCGAATATCGTGGCCCACTGCGGGCCGACGTACCCATAGTTCACGCGCGGCGTCAGAGTGTCGCCGCCGCCCACCGCAAATTTGTACTGTACGCCGACGTTGATCGTGAAGTTGGGTGCATAGGTCTGCGGATTTCCGCCCACATCGATGCACGAAGGGCTCGATGGGCCTGTGGTTGGATTACAGGCAGCAAAGCTCGGCACTCTCGGATCCGTGGCATAAAACGTTCCCAGCGAACTGTGCATCCACATCGAGCCGGCGTCGAAAGAGAGCTGTCCGAACACGGCTTGAGTTTGCGCCTCGAAACCGTACAGATGGGTCGTGTTCGGGTTGTTCAGTTCAAAGCCGAACGTGGGAAAGGCCGGATAGCCGATGGTGACCTGGAAGTGCCTGTAGTCATCGTAAAAGCCATCGACCTGGGTACGCAGATGTCCGTCAAAGCCAGTCGTCTTCCAGCCAACTTCGTAATCCGTCAAGGTCTCCGCACCGAACGCGGCGGGAGTACCCAAGCCTGCCGCGACATTGAGGCCACCGGGTCTGAAGCCCGTCGAGACAAAGCCGTAAAGAAAGTTGTTCGGATCGATGGTCCAGTTCAGGGAGACCTTGCCAGAGGTATTTACATACTTGGCGGTCTGCTGGTCGGAGATGGGAACGCCGAACTGAAGAACGTCGACAGAATTTGAGGTTTTCGCCGCCGTATACCTCGCTCCGATCTGAAGCTGGAAGCTCGGCGCCAGTTGAAAGCTAGCCTGACCGAAGCCGGCATAGGCCGAATTTGGATTGTCACCCTGAAGCACGTATTCGCTCGCCACATTTCCCGGCGGCGCGCCGATGTAAAACCCGACGTTAGGCGGGAACTCGTACGTGTCGTGGTCCACATAGGCTCCGAGGATCCAGGTGAAAAAACCGGTGTCGGGCGAAATGATATTGAATTCCTGAGACCAGAGGTCTTCGATGACCTGGTCGCCGAAGACCTCGTTTGCAGTACTGGTGCCGTCTAAATCGGCTTGATAGGCCGAGATGCCTTTTTGGTAGCCCGAGACCGACCGCAGTGTGATGCCATCACTCATTTTGTAATCGATTTTCAACACTGACCGGGCAAACCTGTCCAGCGCCTTTTGCGGAGCGTTGGCCCCGATATCAAACGGGTCATTCGTGTCGCTATATGGATCTGCCGGGTACGCGCCCATGTTCAGATAATCATAATCAGTCTTGAAGAGCACGGAGAGCGCCTCATCCGGTTTCCACAGAAGGCCGAGGCGCACCGCGCCGATGCGAAGGTTGCCCGGGTTGCCCGAGTAGCGGGTGCCATCGGGGCCCGAGATATTGTAGAAACTGTCTCGGGATTCACTGTCGAAGGCGATGCGTGCTGCCAAGGTGTCGTTGATCGGCAGATTAACCGCGCCCTGCAGCCCAAAGTCCGTGTAATTGCCAACCTGGCCTTGCACGTAGCCGTGATAGTCGCCATTGATGACGGGATCATTCGTGGTCAAAAAGACCGCGCCGCCGGTGGCGTTTTGGCCGCTAAACGTGCCTTGCGGCCCGCGCAATATTTCGACATTCGCGATGTCAAAATAGGGCTCCTCTTGGAAATACCCCGGGAAGGTCGCGACGCCGTCGCGATAGGTGACCACGCCGACGGTGGTCTGCGAGTTGTGCTCGGCTTTGCCGATGCCACGGATATTGAAATCGATGCCCTGACCAAAGTTGTCGATCGTTGCTCCGGGTGTGGCGAATTGCAGCTGATCGACCGACATGACTCCCATACTGGCGAGGTCACTTCCGTTTAAGACCGTTGCAGAAATCGGCGTGGTCTGCAGGTCGGTGTGCCGGCGTTCCGCCGTGACGATGACCTCCGTCAATGTGTCCGCGGCACTCCCCGCAGTGGGCGCCGTTTGCGCGCCCGCTGTGCCATACCAACCCAGCGTCACGATTACTGACACACTCGAGCACAACACGTGGATCTTCATGGTTCCCCCCAAGGTCCCGCTCTTTGATGATTACGCGCTTATTCTTGTAAATATTTACATGCACGCTATCACGATCCAAAGTGGCCTGCAAGTGGCTAAACTACTGGGCGGACGGTACGTGACACAGCGGCGGGTCGCCCGCTATGAAGAGGTTTGCATCTTAATTATTATTGGTCACGAGTCGCGTCGTGTGGCGGATGATCAACTCTGCTTTCAGCTCAACTACCTTCGGTTCGTCATTTTTTGGTTTTCGCGATATCAAGGCGATCATATGATCGATCATTTCGCGAACCGGCGTGCGCACGGTTGATAGCCGATAACTGGCGTGGTCCGCCTCTGCGATATCATCGAAGCCCGTGACCGCGACATCCTCAGGAATCTTGCGATTCAGTTTGAATCGAATCGCATCCATCGCTCCTAAGGCCATAATGTCGGTCAGACACACCACGGAATCTGGGGGATTACGCGAAGACATCAAATTGAGCGCTGCCTGATAGCCTCCCGCATAGGTCAGCCCGCCATCGCAAACGACTACATCGGAGACATCAACGTCTTGATGCAGCCTTGCCATGACTGCTTCCCTGCGTTCCAAGATCGTTGTCAGGTTCGTCGGGCCACCAATGACACCAAAGCGCCTTCCGCCCCCTTTTAGCATGAGCTCGGCTACCAGCCTGCCACCTTCCCGGGCATTACCTCGCACGCTGTGCACCGGCAGTCCCGGGACGTGCCGGCCTAGCATCACGACCGGGACATCCCGATCGAGGCACAGGCTCGCCATGCGGCTCGAGATTGACGCCGCTGTGATGACGATCGCATCCACTTGATAGCGAAGCATGCGCTGCAGTGATTGGTCGAAATCTTGCGCATCCCGCGGCGTGAAAAGCAGCACCTGTTTTCCGATCTCCTCCAGTCGACGGCTCGCTTCGGCAAGCATTGCCGAATAGATCGGATTGCTTAGGTTTGCCAACATAAGCGCGACGATGTTGGTCTCCCGCGTGATAAGACTGCTCGCCAATGTGTTGGGCACGTACTTCAATTGGTGTGCCGCCTTGTGCACCTTGTCAGCGAGCTCTTCTGAGATACTGCTGCCCGGGGTAAACGCGCGACTTACCGCCGCAATCGAAACTCCCGCTAGTCGCGCCACATCAATCGAGCTAGCCCGCGCCAACCTTTTTCTAGTCACTTGTAAAGTCCTTTGCCGCCCACGCTGTTTCCACAGTTTCAGCCGCCGGCCTGGGTATTCGCCGCCAGGGGCATCGTACTCCAGAATGATCGCGGCTCATCCGACGACGCCTGAGTCTCTTCATACACGCTGCGAATTTCATTCGAAAATGGAGGCGACGCCAATGATCGCGCGTTCGTATCCGCGCAGACCTTCGCCGGCGCTCTCGATGAATTCCTTAGTGTCTATCCAGCCGGTCACATCACCATTCATGAGAGTCTTCCGAATCTGTTGACAACCGCTCATGGGAGTTTTAGGCTCATTTTTACTTAATGGTCGCACTCTGCTGATGACCCGTAGAACTGATTGTGCACTGATATGTCGCGATGAATCGTCAGATTCCTCTTCACGATCCGGGGCGATTTGTTGTAACAAAGGAATAGATTCCATCACAGGCTATTAGGGAGGGGTGTGATGCGATTTCGCGTACGTGATCTTTTGATTTCCAACCTGCCGGAGAAGGCCGCACCTGGCGCACCCGGTGTAATACGCGATCAGGATTGCACGGCGTGTACCGACTGTACGGGGTGCAGCGCGTGCACTGGCTGTTCAAACTGCACGCCCTGCTCAATGTGCACGCAATGTTCAGATTGCAGCCATTTGACTTGCCATGCCTGCAACACGTGCACGGTATGCTCGGCCTACACTGCCGGCGGAGTAGTCGGTGGTCGCCTGGCTGCGGGACAGATGAGCATGCTGCGCGCCGAACTTCGACAGGCCTTAGCAGAATTCAAGCAGGAGGATTTTGCCGCCAAGGAGCCGGCGACTCGCCAGGAGCTTGAACAGGTGGAGCAGCAGCTTACCGCGGCGCTCAAAGAGATTCGCGAGCGCCTCAAAACGCTCGGAGAGTAGGCTGCGCATGTGCCGGGTGCCGGGTGGTGGCGGTCGGGCCGCCGTTGCATGACGGCTGCGCCAGCGATCGACCTAGCCCGTGCACGGCTTCGCGCCAATCCGCGCTACGTGCTGCATACCGGCGCGGACTTTCCCGGTGGCAAATTCAGCGGTATCGAGCCGTTTGCGCGGGAGGCCGATTTTTTCGGCGTGTTGCTTCCGGCAAACGACACGGATCTGCGAGTCAAAGCGATCAGCGATGGCGACGCCCTGCTGTTTCTCACTCTGCAGCAGGCCGCATGCGTGCCAGCGTACTTTTGGAGGAATCACGAGCGTTTCGAGCAGCATCTTTGGCAGCTAGTCCTCGACCGGGTGCTCGAGCTTGAGGTGGCGGGCGAGTTTCGGTCCGGGCCGGAGCTGAGCGCCAGCATCGTTCCGGACCGCCGCAGCGATGATGATTCGATCTCCAATCGTGCCTTGCGCTACGCGGCTACATTGCCGATCGACCACGAAGGCGAGTTGGCCGGCAGACTGTACTTCTACAATCGAATTCCCGCATTCATCGGCCATGCTGGCCTGCCTGTCGATCGTCCGTCGACCAAGCATTTCCTCGGGATTGGCCAGGGGACCTGGCTGCCGGCGGATTCGTCGTTTCTTGAGATCCCTCCCAGCGATGACAATACCAGTTGGCTAAGCTGGGGCGCAGGCGGCCGTCGCCGCGAAATAGATTCGCCATTCAAACTGTATTTGTGTGTGTACCCGGATGAGCTGCCCGCGGTCTTCCGTGATTGTCTTACCACTTGCGCCGAACAAGGGGCCTTCATGGTGAAAGTGGGTGCCGACCGTTACGCCCTGCGCCGACCTGACAAGTTTGTGGCCTATTTCAATACGCGGAAGTCCCTTGACGCAGCCGCCCGGCAGCTCGGACCATTGTTTGCGCAGCGGCAACCTCATGCGCTGCCGTTCGCGGGCACAATGGAGTGCCCGTTGCTGGCCTGGGGCTGCGATCCGCCCAAGGACCACGTTCGGCTGGGTTGGAGTGGACAAACGGACAGTTGGCGGACCTGGGTGGTGCACCGTTTGGCGGCCGCATTGGCGATGGCCAAGCGCGAGGGATGCTCTGTCACCGAAGCCGCGCAATTTTCTCGCGAACGGGTGGGCTTGGAAGGAGTCGATGTCGAAACCTGGGCTCCGCAGAATATCCAGTTCCGATGAGTACTCCACCGCGATCCATGAAATTAGTATTCGCCGCTGGCGTGAAGCTTCTGCCCGCGAACGAGCTCCCCTGGACCATTGCCGGGAAGATCGCCGCCGCGGATGGCGATCATGCGATCTTCCGTTCCGCCGGTCGAAGCACGGCCAAAGTGGTCAGCAGCGAGTTCGCGGCTTTCTTGCGGCATTTCCATCAGCCCACTCCGATAGTGGACGCAGTGATGCGATTTGCCGCCGAAACGGATTCATCGCCGGAATCCGTACTCGAAGAAATATTCGAACCGGTGAACGCACTGATGCAATCCTCGTTTCTCATTGATGCGGAGCGCATACGGGAAGTCGATCAAGCGGAGCGCGAGACGCTGACATCCCTGGGACCGTTCTCCGTCGAGCGATCCGTGCAGCTGCGCGAGGATGTGGAAGTCTACCGTGCGCGCGGTTCGGATGGCACTCCAGTGGCTTTGAAGATCGAGACAGAGGCGCATTCTCATGCCGCACGCATGATTCGGCGCGAAACGCGCGTACTTCAGGCACTCAATGGACAGGGCGCCCCAACCTTAGTGGACTCCGGCGAGCACCAGGGGCGCGCATACCTAGTGAGTGCGTGGATAGCCGGTGTCGGGGTTGAGCAAGCGGCGGATGCCATTCGGCGCCAGAGTCGTGCCGCGCAGGATTTGCGGCTCCTGCAATTGTGCATACATGTGGCGGAGTGCTATGCCCACTTTCATCGCCAGGGCATCCTGCACGGTGACATTCATGGCCGCAACGTCCTGGTGGACGGCCAGGGCGCCGCGACAGTTATCGACTTTGGCCTTTCGCGCGAGGAATTGGCGAGCAAGCGAACGCGCCGCGGCGGGGTGGGGTTTTATTTCGACCCCGAATTCGCCAGTGCATGGCTGGCGAAAAGGGCCTCACCAATGGTCAACGAGGCGGCGGAACAGTATTCGCTAGCGGTATTGTTGTACCGCCTGGTGACCGGACAGTGGTACCTGCCGTTTGCACTGGACAAGGAGCGCGCTTTCCGTCAGATCGTCGAAACGCCGATGATGGCATTTCGAGACAACGGCCGAAACGCTTGGCCGCAGATGGAGGATGTACTTAGGCGAGCCCTCAGCAAGTGCCCCGGGGATCGGTTTGTCAACGTGGAAGAACTGGTCCAGGCCCTGCGCGCTGTCGAGACAGTCACGGTCGTGGCACCCCAACCCGCCGTGTCCGCGCAAATCCATACGTATCTCGAACAGGTTCTGCATCGATTGCGGATGGGCGATACGGAAGAGAATCTACAGGCTCCCAAGGCTTCGGTGAATATGGGGTTGGCCGGAGAAGCATATGCAGTCCTTCGATTGGCGCTCAATCATTCCAGCCCTGATCTGTTGGCGCTTGCCGACCTGCTGGCGGAGCGAGCCAACGCCCTGCGTTCAGACCCGACGGCGTTCTGGAATGATGAGCGCGAAATCACGGAGGCCGTGTGCACGCGACAGTCCGTTCTTCATGCCGGACCCGGGATCTGCGTGGTTAGAGCTCTGATCGCCAGCGCGCGAGGCGACGTCTACGTTACCGGTTCGGCAATCGCACAGTTTATCGAAGAATGCCGCGGCGCCAGCGCTTGGGATTTTTCTTTTGGCCGCGCGGGAATATTGGTTGCCAGCGCGAATCTCCTGTGCGCCGCGCGCTGCCAACCGCTGGTGAGCACGAGCGCCTTGATGGATTTTGCGGGGACCATTGAGTCTCAATTGCTCGAAGAACTCGGTCGCCGCTACCAAGCGGAAGGCATTCACGGGAATCTGGGAGCGGCGCACGGCTGGGCAGGTTACCTTTACGCTATCTTGACCTGGCATAGCGCCATATCGACTCCCCCACCTAATCAATTGATCGAGTGGCTCGACGCGCTTGCCGCCCGCGGCCAAGCACAAGGTCGCGGCATGCGCTGGCCGCGCAGACTCGACTCGCACACGCCCGACTACCTATCGAGTTGGTGCAACGGTAGCGCGGGTTTCGTCCATCTGTGGCTAAAAGCCCATCAGTGCACACGCGACGAGCGTTATCTCGCCTTTGCACGCAATGCAACCTGGACGACTTGGGACCTGACACATCCGGCCGCCGACCTTTGTTGTGGCAGCGCCGGCCGAGCTTATGCGCTACTGGCATTTGCACGCGTGACGGAAGACCACGAATGGCTGGAGCGGGCCATCAGCCTGGCAGACGACGCGGTGAGTCGCGTCGATCAGAACCCTGTCTCCACTGTCGGCTTGATCAAAGGCCCACCGGGCGTCTGGATGCTGGCGAGTGATCTTGCGCACGAGCAGCCCTTCGCAGCGATGCCGTTCTTCGGCAATGAACCCTGATCCGTAGCAATGTTCACTTGTGCGAACGCGCACGCGTTGCCGGCGGCTATTTCTTATGTGAATTGACGGTGGCGTAGATCTCGGACTGTTTCTTCGCCAGGTCGAACATGCCGAGGAATTGGTCCAAACTGTCGTCCTCGAGCTGCGCATTCAGGAGCTGTTGGTTTAGGGCGGAATGCGCCCCAAGATCCTGTGCATCGAGATCGCGCAAGATTTTGGACAGCCGCTCATATGCCGCTGGATGACCTTGCTGGTAAAGTAGAGTGCTCGCAGGTTCCTGTTTGTTCACCTCGAGCCGAGTCTGAGTCACCAGCTCTTCGAATGCCGCGTTCTGTTCCCGAATCTTGTCGCAGTAAGCGGCCCGCGCCGCGATGAGGGTGGCTGCGAGCGCGTCGGGCGAGCCCCCGGGGCGAACATTCGTCTTGGCAAAATGCAGCGACTGCAATGCCAACGCGAACTGAGTCGCGTTTCGGTTCGCTACGACTTGATGATGGGACCAGGCCGCGTCGAGAGCGGCTATCGTGAGCGGCTCCAAATCGGCGCGAGTCATCGTCCCTCCGGGCGGATCAAATTCACCTCGTGTCCCTTCCGGGCATTCGCTACCCCCGCACCCGCTGGTAATGCCCCCGAATTATAGCGTGTCTCGCTTTGGCAATAGAGGACGGATCTGGTCGCGTGGGCTTTCCCTGGACGACAAGCGACGATCGCACAAAGTGACCGGACGCTTTAGAACACTCGAGGCGATTCAGCGCGACGACGAACGCTCCGACGCTACGATGTCAGGGTCTATACTCAGTCCCTTCTTTCGCACGTTGGTAGTACTTTCGATGGAAACCTCAAAAGTCGCGCTCGCATTTTTATCTCTGGTGTTTGCCCTTCCCGGCCTTGCACAGGTGCCACTAAAGTCAGATACACCCAGCATCTTGTTCTGGACGCCGGAACAACAGAGCACGGGATATCGCAGCATCGAAAATATCTACAAGGTCGTCACAGTAAAGCGCGGCTCTCATGTGCACCCCTTGCCAATGGCCCCCAAGCAACTGTCGCCGACTTGGGACTATGCCGACCGTCACTGGACGGTCGCCGACTATATGAGTGCGAATCGAACCTCCGGTGTCCTGGTCTTGAAGGACGGCAAGATCGTGTTGGAGCGCTATGGCCTGGACCGCACGCCCAACGATCGCTGGACTTCGTTTTCGGTCGCTAAATCCCTGACATCAACCCTGGTCGGCGCTGCCATTCAGGATGGCAAGATCAAGGGGCCGGATGCCATGGTCACCGACTACGTGCCTGAGCTCAAAGGCTCAGCCTACGACGGTGTCACGGTGAGGCAGCTCCTCATGATGAGCTCGGGGGTGAAGTGGAATGAGGATTACACCGATCCTAAGTCGGACGTGGCGCAGGCAGGCTTTACCGGCAGCGAGCCGGGCATGGATCCGTTGGTGAGTTACATGCGTCACTTGCCGCGCGCCGCCGAGCCGGGCACGAAATGGCATTACGATACGGGCGAGACGGACATGGTAGGCATCATGGTCTCCAATGCCGTCGGCGAACCACTCTCGCAATATCTCTCCGAGAAGGTCTGGGCCACCTACGGCATGGAGCAGGATGCGGTGTGGATGGTGGATGCATCGGGCAAGCAGGAACGTGGCGGCTGCTGCATGTCGATGACCCTGCGCGACTATGCGCGCGTCGGACAATTCATCTTGGATGGCGGCAAGGCTCAAGGTCGACGGGTGGTTCCTTCCTGGTGGGTGGCGCAGGCGACCGCCAAGGAGATCGACAACGGCGCGGCTGGCTACGGCTATTTCTGGTGGATCCGTGAAAATGGCAGCTACGAAGCGGTGGGCATCTTTGGCCAATCGATCACTGCGTTCAAAGACGACCGATTGATCATTGTCATCAATTCGGCATGGCCGGCCGCCACCAGCAAAGAGTACAGCGCCGCGAGAACTGCGTTCGTCAATGCGTTGCACGAGGCGGCCAAATCAATCTCACGGTAAATGCAATTCGTCTGCGGGAGCGCAAATGCGAACTACGATGCGCTCGGAAAGGCATCGAGCGCCTTACACGCGGAGTACCGTGTTCCGTCGCCCACCGCACTCCCCCGTCAGTTCAAGGCCAACACGACTTTGACCGACGCGTCGAGGTCTGCTTTGTCGATGTATCCGATCGCCTTGGGATCGGCTGCGACGGCCTTCTTAACCGCGGCAGCGTCCGTCAACTCCTTGGGCGGTTGGCCTTGGCCGGTAAAGGTGAGTCGCGACCACACGGCCTTGATCTGAGGCAGGCCGCGATCAGTGGCTTTCTTGTAAAACGCTTCGCGAAGTAGGTTTGATTCGGGCAGATCCACCGGATTTAGGTTGTTGTTGCGGCCAAGGTAGATACTCGCGACCTGATCCTTGGTGAGCGCAATCGCTGCCGGCCCCATGACTACGACGATGTCACCTGCGCGGGCCATCACGCCCAACAACGTAATCGGGGCGAGGAGGAATGTAGCGTAGTTCTTGTTCATAATCAGTCGCCCTAGAACAGGAAGTCCGCGCCGACGCTGATTACGTTCACGCGTTCGCTCGAGGCGTAATTGGGGGTATTGAAGTACGTCGTATTCAAAACTTGAGGACGGGAGAATTGCGCTTTCAAAGCGACGTTGCGCACGATGTCATACCGCAGACTGGCGGACAAGGTAGCCGAAGTCTCCAAAGGATGGAGCAGAGACAAGCCTCCGTCCCATTTCCCATACATCAACAACGGCGTCAGCTTGCCGAAGCGCCACCCGCCGGCCACGTACCACTCATTCGACATATCCACTGGTAAGTTCACAAGCGGGACGTCATTCTCGATGCGCTTGGCCCACTCGCTGAGCGCGATGGCTTTACCGTCGTCGTACTGGAAGCCCGCCGAGAAGAATTTGTCGTGATCCGTGTAGCTCACAGTTGTGGGGCCCAGAGGCAGTATGAGCGGGATTGAAATGGAAGTTTCTGCGACCCGCAGCAGGAAGTTGTCGTACGTGAGGGTGGCCGCCAGGTTGTACGCGGATCTTGCACTGACAGTTCCCGCGTTCGCGCCGTCGGCTTGTTCTGCTTGAGAGGTGCTCCCGTATGCGCCCTTCAAGTCAAGTCCGATCTGCCCCAGGCTCACGTGCCAGAGCGCCTGCCCTCCATCGAGAGTTTCGAATGGCTCGGACCCATACATTTCGTTGGGCGCGTTGAACCAAGGCTGAGCGTAACCGACGTCACGCGAATCGGACATCAGAAAAGTCGCCAACGCCACGCGCCCGAGACGCAATTTCACATCGGCGGTGGGCGTGTACTGAATGAACGCCCACTCAGTGCCCAGCGCGAAGTTCTCGCTGCCGCGCCGCTTCGCTTCCTCTTCAACGATGATGGATAGATCGGTGCCGTAACTGAAGTTCGCCTGCACGCCAATTCTTGAATCGAGCCCGAGATCGAACTGGCTGTTCGTGGCTTTGAATTCACTCGGGTTGTGGACGTAGGTATAAGCAGAATCGCCCGTATACGTACCACCGATGGTGCCGAAGCCGTTGATGGTGGTGCTGATACCATTATCGGCCTGGGCGGCCGAAACCGCCCCGAGCGTCAAGAGTAGGCTGAAGGCTGCTGGGACAAGGGGTGAATAACATCCCTGCATATCGGATCCTCGCGCAAGAGTGGCGTTGCAACATCCGCGCGCTCTACCACGCAGTCATCGATGGAGCAGATATCGGCCGTCACGCAACATGCTTGAACCAATTGCTTGTAGGGAAAACACTACAGCTATGGGCGAACGGCTCCAATCGACGTGACTATTATCGCGAGGGGCAAGACCCTAAGCCTGACAGGCGCCGGCGGGCGCCTAGTCGGTGACGAGCATGCGGACTTTCGTCGTAGCAAACGCATCGAGCATTTCCGCAGAGTCTGAGATTTCTTCTTGGGACCCGGACCAGGGATCGAGGGATTCAGCGGGTCGGATGAACAGCAAGACCGGCGCATCGGCACACGCTCGGCCGAAAGCTCGAAAGACCAAGCTAGCCATCCTCTCTTAGCGCTTCGCCCAGGACATCGCCGGACAAAAATCACTCTGGCGCATGAGGCGATTGGCTCGCGCTTTACGCATTTCTACTCAAGAACGCGAAATTCAGCGAACGAGGGATTTCGCGACGGCGACCTGCGGCTCACACATTACGCTTGGGAGAAATCAATCATGAATGGGTATCACTGGCTACACCTCACGGGTCAGAAGCGAGTATGGGGTATCTACAGCGCTATATTGTTGCTTGCTGCCTGCGGATCAACGCTTTCACGTCTTCTCTCGATTTATCGATTGCGATAGATGCTCACGGCAATCTGTGGCTGGCGGATGGCATTTCGGAGAACAGCGGCGTGGAGGAAATGAGCGCGACCGGGGTAAACCTGTCCCCGTACGGCGGCTTCTCGGGCGGCGGGACTCTCGAACCTAAGTCGGTCGCGATCGACGGCAACGGCAATGTCTGGGTGGCGAATTCCGGCAACGACAGTGTGTCGGAATTCAACGCGAGCGGTTCGCCGCTGTCGCCTGCCCCGCCGCCCACCTACCTCGGCGGCTTCACCGGCGCCGGACTTCATAATCCGCAGGGGCTCTCGATCGACGGCGCCGGTGATGTCTGGGTCACGAACGTCTACAGCGTCACCGAGTTCATTGGCGCCGCTGCCCCCGTCGTCACTCCGCTCGTTCAACAGCACAACTAATTGAGCGCACGCCGACTCGAGCGGAAGTCCAAGCATGCACAACCGTATCGCACTGCCTACGCTCGCCATGGCGCCGATGCTGTTGCTCATCGCCTGCGGGTCCGGAGCCTCCGGACCCGCAGGCGTGGTCGGCTCACCGCAGGCCGCAACCCCGCCGCCAACCCTCGATACGCAGGTGAAGCTTCAGGGCGTGGTTCGCGTCGGAACCACAACGCTGGCGGGAGCGAGTGTGATTCTCTACGCCGCGGCTCCGGCCGGGCAGACGCCACAGTCAATCGCGCAAACCTCCAGCGACTCGAGCGGCGGCTTTGTGCTCAGCGCCAGCTGTCCTTCGAGCAACGCGAGCGCGCAGCCCCTGTATCTAATGGCGAGCGGCGGTCAGGTCTCGGCGGCCTACGCACTGAATGCGTTCATCAGCGGCAATGAGATTGCCGGTAGTGCGCCGGGATTGCAGAATGCCGCAGCGGCCGTCGCATCTCTGGTCGATTCGAGCACCGGCGCCCTCGCCTCATCCTTACCGAGCGCCGCGGCCTGCTCCGGCGCGGCCCCAGCCGGCAATTGCGAGACCGTCGTTAAACTCGATGCGCTCGCCAATGCCCTCGCGGCCTGCCTCGTGTCCGGAAACGCAAGCTCTCAGGCCTGCGCAACCTTGTTCAGCTGTGCCACGCCGGGCGCGACCGCCGACGGATCGGCGCCATGTACACCGCCCTCCGGCGCCACTCCGCCAACCGATACCTGGCAGGCGATCACATCGATCGCCAAGTATTCAGGCTCGATTTTCGCATCGGGTCTCTATACCGTGGCGAGTTCCAGTTCAGGATATGCGCCGGTACCCGCGAGTGCACCTGGCGACTGGACGCTCTCATTGACCTATACCGGTGGCGGGCTGAGCGAACCCACAGCGCTTGCAGTCGATGCGGCCGGGAATGTCTGGATTGCCAACTACAATAATGCGGTCAGCGAGTTTTCTCCCACAGGGGCCGCGCTCTCGCCCGCAGGCGGCTATATCGGCGGCGGCCTGGAAGAGTCCTTTGGTATCGCGATCGACGCGACCGGACATGTCTGGGTATGCAACGAGCAAAGTACTGGGACATTCAATCAAGGTCTGGGCAGCGTCACGGAACTGGCCGCAGACGGCACGATTCTCTCCGGTGCGAACGGTTTTGACGGCGGCGGCCTGGACTTCCCGGAGGTGCTGATGATCGATGCCATCGGACAGATCTGGGTCGCCAACTACGGTAATTCAACGCTGACCGCGTTGACGGACAATGGCACGTCAATCTCGCCGGCAACCGGTTTCACGGGCGGCGGCATGAGCTTCCCCGTGGGTCTTGCTATCGACGCCACCGGAAACATTTGGGTCGCCAATCAGGGCGCCAACGAGATCAGCGCGTTTTCGGAGGCTGGCGCCGCGCTTTCGCCGGCGACGGGTTACACCGGTGGAGGAATCACCGTGCCGCAAGGCATTGCCGCCGATCAGCACGGCAATGTCTGGGTCAGCAACTACTACGGCGACAGCGTCTCTGAATTTAGCAATCAAGGCGTGGCGCTGTCGCCGAGCACGGGATATGGCGGTGGGGGACTCGCGGCGCCCGGAGGCATCGCGATCGACGGCGCGGGGCAAGTGTGGGTCGCAAATTTCCAGGGCGGAAGCGTGAGCGAACTCGCCTCAGCCGGGGCAAGCGCCGGCACCGTCCTGTCTCTGGCCAATGGTTTCACCGCTTCCGCCTTGGTGCAACCGTTTGCGGTTGCCATCGATCCTTCGGGAAATCTCTGGGTAACTGACCTTGGCAGCGACAGCGTGACCGAATTCATCGGCGTCGCCGTACCGGTCAAGACACCGCTGATCGGTGTTCCGAACTCACCGCAATAGTCGGCCCTAGTATTTCTGGGTCATATAGGAGTGTCCAGAGCGAGATTGTAAGGATAACTCACACTCATTGGCTGGATAAATTTTCGGTCAGGAACACTGAAATCGAGAACGCACATCAATCCTAAGGTTTCCATCACGGAGTTCTCAGAGGTAGGCGGACCCGCTCGCGTCGAGAACGATGTAAGCGTGACATCGCGGAGGGACATGCGAGTCTGCGCGACTCCGTCGCCGTCCACGAACTCGAGGGCGCCAGAATCGACCGCTGAACCGTCATTCATCATCTTGAATAGAGGGCCGCTGCTGGCGTCAAACATTTTTGAACACCACAGTTCGATCTGCGGTTTCAAGTACGGCCCCTCACGGGGCGGTGCGGGATCTCTGTTTCCATTGCGCGTTTGGGGCGGAAATCTGCAACTCAACAACTCGATCCATTGCACGTGCTCAGGGTCCGTGCTGGAGCCGATGACCTTGCCAAGTTTCAGAAAAAGCTTCGACATGTTCAATCCGCCTCTGGGTAGCTTCTAAGGGGTTCATCGAAGGAATCGTATTTGGCGGAAGAAAGGCGACACGCTGCGGTCGGCGCTGCTCATTTCGGCCGCGCAGGAACACGAAGTTATTACTCAACGTCAATTATAGTTTATCTCCATAATATATTGATTGTACGACAAAACTTTGGTTGGACGGCTGGGCCACCGAACTTCGGGTCGGAGCACCTGTTTTCACCACGCCTCCCGATTAAACGTATGCCCAATCTGAATTGCAAAGTAGCTGAACGCAAATAAATCGTAGAACTCGAGGGCGTTGCCGATGCCCACGACCACGACTTTGTGCAGCGACAAACGGATCTGCCGCGTGAATCCCTGTTCAGCGACCGTACTGGCGGCCAACGAGCCTCCCGAAACGCTTCGCAGAGTGCGGTGAGAACGAAAATCCATTTCCCGCGTTCACGAAGTGTATCGCCGTCTCGCGAGGCACACTACCTCTTCTCCAACCCATCACGCGGGACCAGGCCTAGCCATTCAAATCAGCGTTGAACAATGCGAATATCCGCAGGGGCAGCAGCGGCAGACGAGATATCCATGATAGCTAGACATTGGAGAGGATGGACCAAAGCTCATAATGCGGATGCTTACGAAACTCTTCTGAAGACCCGAGTTCTTCCGGACTTATCCAGAACTGCCGGATACCGCGGCGGCTATGTTCTGCGCAGCGACACGGCGGATGAGGTTGAATTCGTGATTATCAACCTGTTCGACTCTCTCGACGCAGTCCGGGCCTTTGCCGGGCCTGACTTCTCTACCCCGATCTTCGAACCAGAAGCACGATTATTACTCTCGCGGATCGAAACCATAGCGCACCACTACGAAGTGCGCGCGAGCACCGCGTGAAGGGCCGCTCGCCCTGCTCAGCAGCCTTGCACGCTCGAGCTGTTAAGCCCGTTGTTCGATCCCTTCCATTCAAGCTGGAAGGTGCTGCATTTTCGCACCGTCGGCTCCACGATGCCGGTTGCCCAGACCCCTGAAAGGCTTGCGCTTCCGTCCGCGCGCAGCTCGATCAGGCTCCCTCCGGTGCGATCAACGCGCAGTCCATTCACGACCAATCCATCGATGCGCTTGCCGAACAGCAGCATCGCTTCCTCGCTGCTGTCCAGCAAGGTCGTCGTCTGCAGGTCGATCTGCGCCTTAATCGGCACATCCAACGCGAATAGCCAAACGGCGCCGATGCCGATATGCCAGCGGGGATCGATACTACCCCCTCGTACGACCATGTTGCCTTTCAAAAAAATCCTGCCCGAGAGCGGCACTGCACCGAAGCGATTGGCCAAGTGCAGTCCGCCCCCCTCGGTGAGGGTATCGGCGATCAAATTATTGGACACGGTGATATCGCGGCCGCCGTAGATTGCCACTCCGTTCGCCAGGATCGGCGCGACAACAGTGTTATGGCGAATAATGATGTCATGATTTGCGAGATGCTCGGCCCACGAAGCAATCCCGTCGTCGCCGTTGTTGCGAAAGAGGCTGTCCTCAACGATCACACCCGAGATCCCGCTGTGCAGGTTGAGTCCGTCCGCGGTGGTGTCCAAAACACGTACATGCCTGACAAGCAATCCGTCAAAGGGGCCATCGAGCCACAGTCCAACCTTGACGTGCTGAATGAATACGTCGCGGATGCGGCTTCCGCCGCCGAGCGCACCACCGATTCCGGCCAACGCCTTGTGATCGTCGCGTTCGTTGACTTGACCTATGATCGCCAAATCGTGAATGTCGACCGCCTGTGAGGGATTCGGCGCATCGCGTCCATAGAGCCCCACACCGTCGCCTTGCAGCACCGAATACCACGGCCCTGCGCCGGCAATTTCCACGCGATCAACCTGAACATGGCCATCCAGGCGGAAGTGCCCCGGAGGAACCCATACCGGCCGCCGGCTACCGGATGCCGCTGCCATCGCCTTGGTAAACGCCTCTCTGGAGTCCAATTCCCCGTATGGATCGGCGCCAAAATCCACCACCGACAAAGAGCGCGGGGGTCGACTGAGCGGCGCCGGCACCATTTCAAAATCGACCAGATCAATCGCGATCCACGACGCTTGGGGTCGAGGGTCGCTCGTCAAGCGCACCACCGCACCGGCCGGCAGCACCCTATCAAGCAAGATCCTCGCGTGATCGAAGAAGTGATGGCCGTTGCCATCCGCCGGATGCTTGGTGAAAGGATAGCGGCCATAGTAGCAACAGTATCGGGAGGTCACGGCGAGTTCGCTTATCCGGCGACTTTGTGCATACACACCAAGCCTCGCATCGATGGGTTTGCCCTCGGGACCGTCGGGTACGGCGTAGCGCACAGTCAGGGCATTCGCTGGGGCGGAAAGCGTGAACTCGACATAATCCCCCTGCCCTTCGAGCAAGACCGCCCGCCGACCGGATGCTTCGGAAGCGAGAGTGGCGAAGGTACGGTCCGGCCCGACAATGCGACCGTTGGTGGCACCGTTCTCCGCCTCGTACTCCACAAAATCCAGCGGTGCGCCGACACCGGGGTCCAAAGCGACGACGGTTGCCGCCGAGGGCTGCCCGCTCCAGGCGACACTCCAGAGGGACAGCACGATCAATCCTGACGCAATCATTCGCGTTAAGAACCCGGACCGGAGCGGAATCATCTTGAAGCCGTTGCCCCTTGTGGGCCGCGCATCGGGCCTGCGGCAATGCATACGAGACCTGGAATGCATACGACACCTGGGAAGGGGAAATCCCCCATTCGAGTTGTGAAAGTTGCCGTGCAACCTCCTATTGGCGTACCGTTAATCGAAACGGATAACACGGCGATGCCGACGGCCTCTGAGTCCCCCACCGAGATTTTCACCAAGCTCTTCGCCGAGAGCCGCCACGCGTTGCACCGATACATTCGCCGCTTCGTCGGCTCGAGTGAAACAGCGAAAGAGATCGTGCAGGAAGCGTTTCTGCGCACCTATCGGCAGCGCGATACCGTGACGACACTGCGGGCGTTTCTCTTCTCGACGGCGCGCAATCTTGCCGCGAACGAATACCGTCATCGACGCATTACGGAGCGATGCACAATGGGGAATTTCGGCGATTCGCGGGTCAATAGTGAGCGTGAATCGTTGGAGGCGGAGTTGCTCAGAGACGAGCGGAATCGACTTATACAGGAGGCCATTGATCGGCTGCCTCCGCAGTGCCGTGCGGCATTCACGCTGCGGGTATTTCACGAGTGTTCCTACAAGGAGGTTGCGGAGCGCCTCGGAATCTCGGCCAAAACGGTTGAAAAGCATATCGCGCGCGGTCTTCACGAGACCCACGGCTATATAAATAGACGATATAGCACCACGAGACGGGACCATGGGTAAAGTTCATAGGCTGCCGAGCACCGACGATGCCGAGCGCGAGGCCAGCATGTGGTTTGCTCGAATGAACGCCGACGATGTTACGCCGGACGATCGTGCTCGCTTTGAAGCCTGGCGCGGCGCCAATGCAGTGAACGCGAAAGCCTATTCGGAGCTTTCCGCGACATGGCAGGAACTGGTGAAATCCGGTCCTCTCGTCCGGGCCGTGTATTTCGGTCAAGTGATGAATGCAGCCGCGTCGCCGCCTGCGCGGCGCCGGCGCTGGGCGGTGGCCGCAGTAGCCGCCGGAATCGGGGCTCTGGCACTCGGCCTAACCTGGAATCTATACAGGCAGAAGGTAGAGACCCGCTTTCAAACGGCGATCGGTGAGCAGGCCGCGGTGGCGTTGCCTGACGGCTCTTCCTTCGATCTCAATACCGATAGCCGCATATGGGTCGACTATAGCCAGCGCCAGCGTGTCATCCGACTGGAACGGGGCGAAGCCTTTTTCAATGTTGCGCATGATACGCAACGGCCGTTTTGGGTGCGTGCGGGCGACTATTGGGTCCGGGCCGTCGGCACGGCGTTCAATGTTTACCTGAGGCCGACAGGAGTGGAAGTGACGGTGAGCGAAGGCACCGTCAAAGTCGTCAATGCTACGGCGAATGAACCTCCTCCGTCTGATGCCGCGATCACGGAATTCGCGGCAGCGGTAACCGCCGGTGAGCAGGCCGACGTACACGACCGCGCCGAAGTGATCCACGAGCTCGATTCGGCGCAGATCAGCCGCTTGCTGGCCTGGAGGAAGAGCAGTCTCTATTTTCAGGATCAGCCGCTCGGCGAGGTTGTCAACGAGATGATGCGATACACCACGCTGAAGATCGAGTTCGACGACGATGCGCTACGGTCGCTGCCCGTCGGCGGCACGTTTCAGACCAGCCCTGACGGAGTAGAAGCGCTGCTGACGATGTTGCACGACGGATTTGGCACCACCATCCGGCGGGATGATCAGGGCCACGTCCACATAGAAGGACCTGCCAAATAGTGTGTGATCAGCCCCTAGAATGGCTCGGGGCTTCACCATGATGATTCGACGAATCCGATAAATCGTCCGGGAGGTTTGCTTCTCGGGAGTTCGCAATAGCAGATGGTTCTCTAGAAGAGCCGCATAACTAGAACAAGTCTTGTGGGGGAAGATGAGATCGAGCAGCTGCTGGGTTCGCATGGCGGTGTTGTACGCGCTGGCGTGTACATTACTGGCCACACCCGGAAAAGCAAGCGCCGATCCGGCTCATTTTGATATCGCCGCCCAACCGTTGCCCTTGGCACTCAAGAACTTTGCCGCACAGGCGAAGATGCAGCTGCTGTACCGATACGACATTGTCAGCCATGCGACTGCAAGCCCGGTGACTGGGCAATTCGACAGGCACGCCGCTCTGGAGCTATTGTTGCGAGGGACGGGATTGGAAGCGGTTTACAGCAACGACAGTACCGCGACCATTCGTCTCATCTCCGCTGAAGAGAAAACACCCTCCGGCACCAAAGCCGCAAGCGGTGACAAGATCGGTCCGACCACCGCGCCTCTGACCAGATCCACTGCCAAAGATGCGAATCCGAGCTACATCAGGGTCGCTCAGGCCACTGCGAACACACAGGCGGATCAACGCGCCTCTGCGAATAACACTACGGAGCCCGGCGCCATCCAGGAAATAGTCGTCGTGGGGGTAAAACAAGCGCTGGCGACTTCGCAGGAAATCAAGAAGGACGCCAACACCATCGTCGATTCGATTTCAGCGACCGACCTTGGCGCGTTCCCCGATCAGTCCGCGGCCGACGCGCTCCAGCGCCTGCCGGGCATTACTGTCAATCGCCTGCAGTCGAACGACGATAGCACCCACCCCTCGGGCGAGCCGACGAACATTCTCATTCGCGGCCTGACGCAAGTGCGCACCGAATTCAACGGCCGCGATACCTTTTCGGCCGACTCTGGACGTGGGTTGAACTTCAACGACATCTCGCCGGAGTTGCTCAGCCGCGCCGACGTATACAAGAACCAGACCGCGGATATGATCGAGGGTGGCATCGCCGGCACGGTTGATCTGCGCACCCGGTTGCCGTTCGATCGCGAGGGCCCCAGCATTGTGGGTTCCCTCAAAGGCAATTATGGAGACCGTTCTCAACAGCTGACACCTGCGTATTCAGTTCTGGCCAGCGACACGTGGACGACGGACGCCGGCCGGTTTGGACTGCTGTTGGATTACGCGCGCTCCCACGTCGTCACGCAAACACAAAGCGTGATCATGGACAAGATCGACACCTATTGCTCGTCTGGATATGGGACCGCGGCGCATGCAATCGTCCTTGCCAACGGCAGTATTCCCTGCACCTCCAACGTGTTTGGCGGTACCGGCTGGGCGTTCGTTCCTGACGGTATCCGTTACTCACAGGTCAATTACGATCGCGACCGGATCGGCAGTACCGCGGCGGGTCAATATGAAAACAATTCCAAGAGCGTGCTCGCTACCGTGCAATACACCGATTCTAGCTACCGCAATGCATGGCTGGAGGACGCCAGCCACGCGATGCTGGAGGGCACGTACTTCGGCACGCCCGCCTTCGATCCGCGGGGCTCGACGATTTTGGGGCCGGCCACCGGCACCGGGCCGCTGGTCTTCGGTTCGAATGGCATGCTCCAATCCGGAACGCTGACACAACCGCATGGCAGCTGGGCAGGAAGCAACTCGCCCAACTTGCAAGATACCATCAGCACGGGTTCGGCCGTGCCCGGCGTTCCCTTCGTCAATGATTGCGGCCCCGGCTTCACGTGCGCGACCAACCGGGATGGGCTGTACTTCCAGGATGAGGCCCGAGATTTCGACCACACCGAGGATACGAAGGAGATCTCGGCAAACGTCAAGTGGGATATTACTCCGCGAGTCCATTCCAATTTTGACGCCCAGTACATCGATGCGCGCGTCTTCAACAACGACATCCTCGTGGCCGCCGGTTCAATGGCCAATTACCAGTACAGTGTGAACGGCGACGGAACCCCCCAAGTCCAATTGCTGCCGGGTTCCAACGTTAATTACGCGCCAGGGGGGCTGTCGAACCCGCACAACTATTGGATCCCGTTCATTCAAGGGCATGAAGAGGACGACGGTGGCATCGAATCAGCGTTTCGTGCAGATATGAAATACGACATCGACAAGGGCGGCTGGCTGGATTCGCTGACAGCCGGCGTTCGCTATGCCGATCGGAGCCAGACAGTTCGCTATTCGACCTTCAATTGGACGCCGATCGCCGCGAACTCGAGCTGCAATGGCCCTGGCTTCAACGCCGACAACACGGCGCCGGGCGCCTATCCGGCTTGCGCCGCGGGACATCCGAACTTCCTGGGATACGGCGCGGGAATCTGGGGTACGACGAATTTCAATTCCTTCTACAACGGCAGTGTCTACCCGAACGGATCGCTCGTTTTTGTCAATAATGCGACCATCACCAATTTCCCGAAGCTGATCCAGGGATTGAGCGGCGCCACGACCAACTCACCCATTACCCCTGGGTACGTTCCGATCTGCGATCGGCCTGGCACTGTGGATTGCTTTACTCCCTCCGAAGTGGAGCATGTCGACGAACAGACCGACGCCGCCTACGTGATGCTGGACTTTGGCGGCAGGGACACTGACCTCTTTGGACACATCAACGTCGTGGGCAACGTGGGTGTGCGTGTAGTGCGGACCGACGAAACCAGCGACGGTAGTGTCGCCTATCCGTCCGCCTCGAATCTCACGAGTCTTCTGACCTTCGGCGCGTGCGGCACCCCCTTGCCGCCGAACGTCGTCGTCAATCCAGCCTGCTATTTGACCCCAAACATCATTGACTTCGCCAACGGCGGCAGCTCGCCCAACACATACAAAGCGTCCCACATCAACACGCTGCCAAGCTTCAACGTGCGCTTCGGACTGGATGATAAGGACTTCATTCGCTTTGCATACTCGCGCGCCATTTCCCGTCCGGATGTTGGCTATCTTCGGAACTATACCCAGATGAACGCACCGGTCATCAACGTGTCACCTGACTCGCCCTACGTGGTGTACAACTCCCCAACCGCGGCCCACATCCCCGCAAATGTCGCCGGCTACAATTTCGTCTTCAATTCCAATGCCGGCAACGCAGCGCTGCTACCCGAGATGGCCGACCAGATCGATCTGTCCTACGAACGCTACTTCGGATCAAGTAGTGCGTTCACATTCGATCTGTTCTTCAAAAAACTATCGGACAGCCTATCGTATGATTATTTCGGCCGCACGTTCACCAACAATGGTGCAACGGAGATTGCGCAAATCCTAGGACCAGTCAACGAAAAGGATGGTGGTCGGATCAAGGGCGTTGAAGTTGGTTACCAGACTTTTTTCGACTTCCTGCCCAGTCCCCTGAACGGATTGGGCATGCAGGCCAACTACACTTATGTCGATCCAACGGGGATTAACAACTCCAATCTGATCGATGCGACATCGACCGGCGGCGTGGGCGCAGTCGGGGCTGGGGTCCCGGTTGTTACCGGCGTTGTCATCGATTCCCATAAATTGGAGGGGGTTTCCAATCATAGCTCCAATCTCATTGGTCTTTATGAGAAGGGACCGATCGGGGTACGTCTCGCTTACAATTGGCGCTCGATGTACCTGACGTCCAATCTGGATTGCTGCATCGGTTTGCCGGTATTCCAAAAGGCAGCGGGGTTCCTCGACGGCTCGATCCGCTATTCGATAGGCACCCATGTCGAGTTGTCGTTCGATGCGGCCAACTTGCTGGACACGAAGACCGTGTACGAGCAACAAATATTTGGTGATTCTTCGGCAACCCCAGGAGCCAAGCCAGTGTATATGGATTCGGGTTGGTCTCTCGTCGATCGGCGCTACCAACTCGGCATTCGCATTAAATTCTGATATTCGTCATCGCAGCGCCTGGTTAGACCAGCCTCCGAATCGCCCCTCGCTATTACTCCACGCCGGTTCAGGCAGCGTGAAAGATCGACCGGGGGTTTTTTGCCCCTTGAGAGTCGTAGTTACGAGATGGCTCAAAACGAGCCACAGCGAACATACAGGGGAGACCATGAAATCGAATAACAGGTTGGTTCGGCTGGCCGTATTGCAAGCGTTGACATGCGCCTCGGGGCTAATGCTCGCCGCACCTGGCAGCGCGAGCGCCGATCCGGCGCGATTTGACATTGCCGCGCAACCGCTACCGAACGCGCTCAAGAATTTTGCCGCACAGGCGAAAATGCAGCTCCTGTACCGATATGATGTCGTCAGCCATGCCACGGCAACCCCCGTGACTGGGCAGCTGGAGAAGCACGCCGCCCTCGAGCGATTGCTGCAAGGAACGGGATTGGAGGCGGTTTACAGTAACGAAAATACTGCAACCATTCGCGCTATTTCCGCGGCCGACAAGGCAGGCGCAAGCACCAAGGCCACGAGCGCCACCGGCGATAAGTCCGGGGCGACCGATGCCTCACCAACGAGCTCCACGGCAGACCCAAAAAACGGATCCATCCTGCTTGCTCAAGCAGCGCCGGCCGCACAACCGGCACAAGGACCGGCTTCAGATAGCGCCACGGAGGCGACGGCCACCCCAGAAATCGTCGTTGTCGGTGTGCGACAAGCGCTGGCGACTGCGCAGGAGATCAAGAAGGATTCGGCGACGTTCGTCGATTCGATCACGGCGACGGACATCGGTTCGTTCCCTGACGTGTCGGCGTCCGACGCGCTGCAGCGCGTACCGGGCATTACCGTCAATCGCCTGCAATCGAACGACGACAGCACGCACCCGTCGGGCGAACCCACCAACATCCTGATCCGCGGCCTGACGCAGGTGCGCACTGAGTTCAATGGGCGCGACACCTTTTCCGCCGACAATGGACGCGGAATGAACTTCAACGACATCTCCCCGGAATTGCTCAGCCGCGCCGATGCATACAAGAATCAGACAGCTGACATGATCGAGGGCGGCATCGCCGGCACGGTCGATTTGCGAACCCGGCTGCCGTTTGATCAGGAGGGCCACGTGCTGGTCGGCTCCGTCAATGGTGCCTATGGTGACAAGTCGAATCAGCTGACTCCTGCTTGGTCCGTTCTGGCGAGTGACTCGATCAGGACGGACTTCGGCCGCTTTGGTTTCCTGGCGGATTATTCGCGCTCGCACGTCGTCACTCAAACCCAAAGCGTGATCGACGACAAGATCGATACGTATTGCTCGTCCGGGTTTGGAACGGTAGCTCACGCCATCGTCCTCGCCAACGGCAGCATACCTTGCACGAGCAATGTATTTGGCGGCACGGGCTGGGCCTTCGCGCCTGACGGCATCCGCTATTCGGAGGTCAATTACGATCGGACTCGGATCGGCAGCACCATGGCGGCTCAGTACCAGAACAATGCGGAGAACCTGCTCGCCACGCTTGAATATACGGATTCTGGGTATCACAACGCATGGCTCGAGGATGCCAGCCACGCGATACTCGACGGCACCTATTACGGAACACCCGCGTTCGACCCCCGGTCGAGTTCGATCCTCGCCGGCTCATCGCCGCTGGTGTTCGGTTCGAACGGCATGCTGCAGTCGGGACTCCTGACGCAACCGCACGGCTCCTGGGCGGGAAGTACGGTAAGCACGCAGGCTGCCATCAACACGGGTTCGGTGGTGCCCGGCGTGCCCTTCGTCAATTATTGCGGCGCCAGCTCTCCCTGCGCGACCGACCGGGACGGCCTGTACTTCCAGGATGAAACCCGCGATTTCAACCACAATGAGGACACCAAGGAAGGCTCGCTGCACGTCAAGTGGGAGATCCTGCCGACGCTCCATGCCGATTTCGACGCACAGTACATCAGTGCGGATGTCGTCGACCACGACATGCTGGTGGCCACGGGTTCAATGGCTAACTATCAGTACAGCACCGGCAGCAGCGGCGTCCCCGAAGTCCAATTGTTGCCTGGTTCCAATGTCAATTACGCGCCTGGGGGCCTGTCGAATCCGACCAACTACTGGATACCTTTCATTCAAGGGCATGAAGAGGACGACGACGGCAGGGAATCCGCCTTTGCCGCTGATTTGAAATACGATATCAACCCGGGCGGCTGGGTGGATTCTCTGAAAGCCGGTGTTCGCTATGCGGATCGAAACCAAACTACGCGCTACTCAACGTTTAATTGGACGCCGATCGCGGCGAACTGGAACTGCAATGGCCCCGGCTTCAGCCTCACCCAAACCACGCCGGCCCCCTACGGGGCCTGCGGGTCGGGCGAATTCTTAGGCTACGGCGCAGGCATCTGGGGCACGACCAATTTCAATAATTTCTACAGCAGTGGTGTCTATCCAAACGGCAACCTGGTTTTCATGAATAGGGGCACCATAACCAACACGGCTGCCGTCCTCCAGGCGTTGAGCGGTGCCACCACCAACTCACCCATTGCACCGGGGTACGTCGCGATCTGCAACCGAACGGGTGTGGTTCCGGGCACCTGCTTCCTGCCCTCCGAAGACGAACAACTTGACGAAACCACCAAAGCCGCCTACCTCATGCTGAACTTTGGCGGGGCCAACGCAAACATCTTTGGAGTCAATGTCGTGGGCAACGCCGGGGTGCGCGTCGTTGAGACGGGGGAAAACAGTGTCGGCGCCGTCGGTTTTCCAGCCCCATTGAATCTCACGTTCGCTCCGTGCGGCACCCCTCTGTCGGCTGGCAACATCGTCAATCCGGCTTGCTATTTGACGCCCGCCATCACCGCATTCGCCAACGGCGGCTTTTCGCCAAACTCTTACAACGCGGAGCACACCAACGTACTGCCGAGCTTCAATGTGCGCTTCGGATTGGATGAAAAAGACTTCATTCGCTTTGCGTATTCGAAAGCCATATCTCGTCCGGATATCGGTTTGCTGCGCAATTACGTCCAGATGAACGCGCCGTTCCTCAACACGACGCCGGACTCGCCCTACATTGTCTACAATTCGCCGACGGCGGCCCACGTCGCCGCGAATGTCGTCGGCTATAACTTCGTGTTCAATTCCACTGCCGGCAATGCTGCACTGCTGCCGGAATCGGCCGACCAGTTGGATCTGTCGTTCGAACGATACTGGGGGCGAACCAGTTCGGTGACACTCGGGGTGTTTTGGAAGAAGCTGTCGAACACTCTGTCGCAAGCTGAATTCACCCGCCCCTTCACGAATGACGGCGTAACGGAAGAGGTGCAGATCTTAGGTCCGGTCAATGTAAAGAATGGCGGTAAGATCGAGGGTGCTGAGTTCGCCTATCAGACCTTCTTTGACTTTCTGCCCGGGCTCCTGAGCGGCTTAGGGATGCAGGCCAACTACACTTATGTCAATCAAATCGACATACACAACTCCAACCTGGTTGACGTCGGCGGACTGACCACCGGTGGCGTGGGTGCGTACGGTGCTGGGAACGAGGCCGTCGGGGGTGTCGTGATCGACTCCCACAAATTGGAAGGGGTTTCCACCAATACCTTCAACCTCGTTGGACTGTATGAAAAGGGGCCGATCGGATTCCGCCTCGCTTACAATTGGCGCTCCATGTACCTCACCTCCAACATAGACTGCTGCATCGGCTTGCCGGTGTTCCAGAAAGCAGCGGGGTTCATGGACGGTTCGGTCCGCTACTCCATCGACTCCCATGTCGAGTTGTCTTTCGATGTGGTCAACATACTGGATACCAAGATCCAGTACGAGCAGCAAATCTTTGGTGATTCCTCAGCGACCCCGGGAGCCAAACCGGTCTACATGGATTCGGGTTGGTCCGCGACTGATCGGCGTTACCAGCTCGGTGTGCGCGCCAAGTTCTGATATTCGCGCGAGTGCCAGGGGATCCATGGGCGCAGCCAATCTCGATGACAATCGATCGCCGCCGTTCCGCGTCGTCATTGTGGGCGGCGGTACGGCCGGCTGGATGAGCGCTGCCGGCATCAGGCGTCAACTCGGTCCGGAAGACTATTCCGTTACACTGATCGAATCCGATGAGATAGGAATTGTCGGCGTCGGTGAGGCGACGCTGCCGCATATCAAGACCTTCAACGACATGCTCGGACTCGATGAGGCGCAGTTCATGCGCGAGACCCGGGCAACGTTCAAGCTGGGGATTCAGTTTCGCGACTGGGATCAGCCGGGTGATTGCTACATCCACCCGTTCGGAGCGTTTGGCGAACCTTGGGGCGGAGTGGAATTTCAGCACCATTGGCTTAGAGGGCAGCAGGCAGGAGGCCAGCGCTTTCCGATCCAAGACTTTTCTTATTCCGTAGTCGCGGCACGCAGCAACGCGTTCGAGTTCCCCAACGAAGATAATAAATCGATCCGCTCGACTTATTCGTATGCCTACCATTTCGATGCAAGTCTCTATGCCGCCTATCTGCGCTCCTGGGCAATGCAGCGGGGTGTACGTCGGATCGAAGGTCAGGTGTGCGATGTCAGTCGACACCCAACGACCGGCGATCTTGAGGAGCTGACGCTCAAATCGGGCGAGCGTATTGCCGGCGACCTTTTCATCGACTGTTCGGGCTTCAGATCCCTCTTGCTTGGAAGCGTCATGGGCGTTGCGTGGCAGGATTGGACCCACTGGCTCCCCTGCGATCGGGCATTGGCCGTCCCTTGCAAAAGGGTCGGTGCGCTAACCCCGTATACACGTTCCACAGCTCGTCCGGCGGGATGGATCTGGCGAATTCCTCTCCAGCATCGCACCGGCAATGGCTATATCTTTTCGAGCCAGTTCATCAAGGATGGCGAGGCTCGCGACACTCTAGTGGACGGCCTGGACGGCGCTGTGCAAGGGGAGCCACGTCTACTACGGTTCTCACCCGGACGACGCCAGCGGGCCTGGTCTGGCAATTGCGTGGCAATCGGCCTCGCGAGCGGCTTTCTCGAGCCACTCGAATCAACCAGCATCTACCTCATCCAGACTGCCGTCACCGATCTTCTCACTCTCATGCCAAGGCCGAGATCGGCCGGGATAGACCCTCGCCTGATCGACGAGTTCAACCGCCTCAACGAAATGCAGTATGAACGCATCCGCGATTTCCTGGTTCTTCACTACACTGCAAACAGGCGGGTCGGCGAGCCCCTTTGGGACCATGTGCGATCAATGCCCTTGCCGGACAGCCTGGTTCACAAGATGCAGCTATTTCGATCTCGCGCTGCTCTCCCTAACCACCAATACGGTCTGTTCTCACGCGACAGTTGGCTATCGGTTCTCGTCGGTCAAGGGATTGTCCCCACGGGTTATGATCGGCTCGCCGACGCATTCCCGCTGTCCGCGCTTCCAGAGCGCCTGAGCGAATTTCGGAATCGAATTCAGACCAATGTCGATGCCATGAGCTCGCATGAAGCATTCATTGCGAACTATGCCCAAGCGATGGAGATCACAAACTCCGAAGAAGCGGTGGCATGAGCACCGCTCAAGCACTTTCGAAGGTGGTGGTGATGGGGCGCGACGTCGACCTGTGGCTCTGCGTCAACGCCATCAGCCGGGCTCTTGGCCCGGCGAGCGTGAAGGTGATTGCGATCGAGCTTCCGACTCGATTGAGGTCCTCCGATATCAATTCGACTCTACCGCCGCTCGAAGCCTTTCACTCAAAGCTCGGCATCAAGGAGCCGTCCTTGATTCGCGCTACCGCGGGCAGCTTTTCATTCGGCCACAATTTCGTTGCCGGCTCTGGGCAAGGTCCGACCCACACTTTCTTTCACGCCTGGGGTGCCTATGGGGCACCCATCGATGGGAGTGCGTTTTTCCCTTGCTGGCTCAAGGCGACTCGCTACGGCTTGAAGGTCTCCTATCAGGATTTTTGCCTCACAGCCGTGGCGGCTAGAAACGGCCGCATGCTGCTCCCGGACGAAGCCACATCGGCATTTGGCCGGACTGACTACGGCTATCACGTGCAGACGCTTGCTTATGCCGGCTATCTCAAGTCGATCGCCGCGAATTTCGGCGTCAAGATATACGAGGCGCAAAGAGCATTCGTCGAGCGCGATGAAACTGGATCGATCGCTGCGCTCATCATCGATGGATCGCTGCGTATCGATGGCCAGCTGTTCGTCGATGCGACCGGCCCGGACGCCAGCCTCATCGGCCGGTCACTCGATGTCCCGTCCGACAATTGGCGGCGATATTTCAGCGTCGATCGGGTCCTTTCGGCGCGCGCGCCGGCGTTCACCAAGACTCCGCCCTTCGCGGAAATACGCATCAGCGGTGCGGGTTGGACTGCGCTTCACCCGAACCAGGCCGCCACTGGTGTCCTTCACGCCCATTCGAGCGAATTCTCAAGCGACGAAGCCGCTCTCGAGTCGTCGTCCGCCGCAGCTGGCGCCAATCTCGCCGATGTGTCCTTTCATGCCGTGAACACCTGCGTCCGATCCAGAATGTGGGAAGGCAATTGTGTGGCTGTCGGCGCATCGGCGTGCGTTCTCGATCCAATCCACGATGTCGATATTCACGCGCTGCAACTTGGCATAGTGCACCTGCTGTCCCTGTTTCCGGTTACCGCTCAGTTCGCAGTCGAACGAGCGGAGTACAACCGAATCATGCGCTCGCACTACGAGCGCATACGTGATTTCCAGTGCGCCCTGTATGCACTTGCACCCTTCGAGGGCGAATTCTGGCAGCGGGCCCGCGGTCAATCCGTGCCGCCTGCACTGTCGCACAAGATTGCCACCTTCCGCGCGCGCGGACAGATTGCGCCCATGGAGGACGAAACCTTTCTTCAGGATAGCTGGCAGGCGATTTTCATAGGCCTTGGTGTAGCGCCCGAGAGCTGGCCGCCGGCCATCGACCGAATTCCGCCGAACCGTTTCAGGGAGGAATTTCACCGGACGATCGAGTTCATCAGGGGCAAAGTGCTCGGGCAACCGACACACGACGGATATCTCGACAGCATAGGGCGGAGCTCGGCCGCGTGATGGCCACCAGCGCGCGTTCTTCCGCAGGAGCGCAGGAGGAGTTCCTGAGCAAGCTTCCCGGAATACCGGCCGCCTCGATCAAGACCGCGGCGGAACTAGATGTGGCCGTCAGGGCGTCGAAGCCACTGATCCTGCGTGGGATCATGGAGCACTGGCCTGCACTCGCCGCGGGCCGAGCTTCACCATCGACACTTGGCAACTACTTCAAGTCCATGGACCGCGGCACACCCGCCCCCGTCATGGAGGCGCCCGCCAGCACCCATGGACGATTCGGGTACGAGAGTGATCTGCGCGAATTCACATTCTCCACGCGTCAACGAGGTATCAGCGAGACGCTCGATCGTATCGAACGCCAGATCAATCGCCCGAATGCATCCTTCATCGCCATCCAGATGTTGCCGCTTGCCACTCATCTGCCGGACTTCCTCCACCAAAACCTCATGCCCTTGCTTCCGAATGTCGCGCCGCTGTTGTGGCTGGGCGGTCCTGTCCGCACACAAATCCATCACGATCGCGACCACAATCTGGCATGTGTCATCGCTGGCCGGCGCCGGTTTGTGCTGTTCCCACCCGAACAGGTGGTGAACCTTTACATCGGCCCGATCGACAATCCGCCGCCACTGTCGATCGTGAATCTCGAGGCGCCGGACTTCGCACGCTTTCCGCGTTTTGCAAAGGCCTTGGAAAACGCACAGGCCGCCGAGTTGGGGCCCGGCGACGCGCTGTTCATGCCACGGCACTGGTGGCACCATGTAACGTCGCGCGATCCCTACAATGCCATGGTCAATTATTGGTGGGGCAGCCAGGCTCAAGGGCTCGGAAATCCTTACGACTGCTTTTTGACGGCATTGCTGGCGATCAAGGATCTGCCGTCACCGGAACGGATCTACTGGCAGGCCATGTTCAACACCTACGTGTTCCAATCCGAAGGCAATGCCGTCGAGCATATTCCTCCGGATCTTCGCGGCGTCCTCGGAACGATGGGTTCCGGGGTCCGCGAGGCTCTGAAGCAAAAGCTCAAGGTGTCGATTTTGAAGTCGCCATGACAGACTACCTGATCGAGAGGCGGCAATGTTGCGGGCCCTGAGCGCCCTCATGGGCTGTTCACTGATGTTTGCGACGGCCGCGCAGGCCGCTGTCGCCGATATCATCGTGCGCAGCGACGGTGCGGACATTCGCAGCGGTTCCTGGTTCATGCGCGTCACGGCCTTGACCGATGACATATTGCGCGTGCGCGCGGCAGCGGCCGGGGATTTGCCCGAAGACGCCTCTTGGGCGGTGCCGGAGAAAATGCGCGGCCGCACAGTCCCTGTCACCGTCAAACAAAATGCCGACGGTGTTGACCTTAAGACCGCGACATTGGCGGTGCGAATCGAACGCTCTCCCCTGCGGCTGATCGTGTCGGATTTGGCGGGGCATGTGATCTCGGCAGATGCCCCGGCCCGGGCTGTCGAGGCGGTGGACCACGGCTTTTTGCTGCGCAAGCAGCTCACGCAGAAAGAACATTTTTTCGGCTTGGGCGACAAGACAGGTCCGCTCGATCGTCGCGGCCAGGCGTTTACCCTTTGGAACACCGATGCGTACCGCTTTCAGGAATCGACTGACCCTCTGTACAAAAGCATTCCTTTCTTCCTTTGCTCAGGTGGGCGAGGCGGCAGCTACGGAATCTTGCTCGATAACACGTGGCGCAGTTGGTTCGACTTCGGTAAGCAGGATCCGCAAACCCTAGTGTTCGGCGCCGCTGGTGGACCGATCGACTACTATCTAATTTATGGGCCGACCGTTCATCGCGTCGTCGAACGGTATACGGATCTTACCGGTAAGCCGCCCTTGGCGCCGGCATGGGCTCTGGGCTTCCAGCAGTCGCGGTACAGCTATATGTCCGCCGCTGAAGTGCATGATATCGCCGACCGGCTCCGTGCCGAACACATTCCCGCAGATGTGATCTGGTTGGACATCGACTACCAGGATCGCAATCGACCGTTCACCATCAATCCAGTTACTTTTCCCGATTTACCCGTGCTCGCTCGGGATTTAAGGCAACAGGGATTGCGGCTGGTGGCCATCACCGACCTGCATATAGCCGCGGCGCCGGACCAGGGATACGTGCCCTATGACAGCGGCATCGCCGGCGACCATTTCCTCAAGCGGCCCGATGGCTCGCTCTACGTCGGCCAGGTCTGGCCCGGCCCCTCGGTATTTCCCGATTTCACCCGTCGGGAGACGCGTTCTTGGTGGGGCTCTCTATATCGCGATTTCGTGGCGGCAGGCATCGCCGGTTTCTGGAATGACATGAACGAGCCCGCGATTTTCGACACTGCGACCAAGACGATGCCGCTCGACACGCAGCACCGCATCGTGGAGCCGGGGTTTGCGCCGCGCGCCGCGACCCATGCAGAAATCCACAATGTCTATGGGATGCTGAATTCGCGCGCAACTTTCGAGGGCCAAAGGCAACTCGAGCCCAATGAGCGCGCCTTCGTCATGACCCGCGCAAGCTATGTGGGCGGCCAACGCTACGCCGCCACGTGGACGGGAGATAACAGCTCGACGTGGAATCACCTCGAGCTATCGATTCCCATGCTGCTCAATCTGGGCTTAAGCGCTTTCGCGTACAGCGGCGCCGATGTCGGTGGCTTCATCGGTGCCCCGAGTCCGGAGTTGATGACTAAATGGATCGAGATCGCTACCTTTACTCCGATCTTTCGCGCGCACTCGGAGAAGGGTACTCCGCACAAGGAACTCTGGGTGGACGGTCCGGTGCAACTGGACATTCGTAGGCAATTCATCGAGCAACGCTACCGTCTGATGCCCTATTTGTACGCCCTTGCCGACGAGAACGCGCGGACGGGAGCTCCGCTCATGCGACCACTGTTCTACGATTATCCGGACGCCCTCGATGCGCCATGCGAGCAACCGACGGCATTTCTGCTGGGCGATCGCTTGCTGATCGCGCCTCCCCCGCACTTGGAATCAGCGCAGGCCTACCAGATCTGCCTGCCCGCCGGGCGCTGGTACGACTATTGGACCGGCGAGCCGGCTGCCGTGAAGTCGGTTCCGACAACGGTCGGCGCGCGAGCGGCGCAGATGATCAGTGTGACCCCGGCGCTCGACCGTTTGGCGGTGTTCGTCCGCGCCGGAGCCATACTACCGGGTCAGGCGTTGGTACAAAGCACTTCCGAGATGCCGCAGGGGCCGCTGTTCTTGGATGTCTACCCGGGCGATGACTGCCGCGGTACGATCTATGCCGACGATGGACACAGCATGGCGTATACCGAGCAGGGTTATCTTCGGCAACGAGTACGCTGTGTGCAAACCAACGCCGGAATCGATATCGACTTTGATGCGCGCGAGGGCCGATTCCAGCCGTGGTGGCGCCAAGTGACGGTGCGAGTGCATCACTGGTCGGGCGGCGCGCAGGCATCTCTCGACCGCAAACGCATCGCGGATCCGGTGGTGCGGGACGGGGTATTGAGCGTGTCTCTCGACGATCAAAGTGGCAAGTCGCGGTTGTCGCTCAAAGCCAAGCCCGACCGCTAGCGCATGGATTCAGCGAGAATTTTCATGCCGCCGGCGGTCCTACAATACATCAATGCTGTTTGGAGCCTCGTCGCCATTTACTAGGTCGTGAAGTTCATGCGCGAGGAGTTTTCGACTGAATATGCGCGGTATAGTCAACGGGTGAGGCGCTTGATCCCTTTCGTATTTTGGCGCTCGCGCCACCACCCGCACTGAATCGAAATGACGGCATGCCGAAGGGCGGCACGCGTTGATATCCCGTAGCTGAGGCAGCCCATTGGCAACACTGCACAAATTATCGCGACGGAGATTCGTGCAATACGGCGCGTCCTCGCTTGCAATGGCATCGATCTTGGCAAAAGCGCAGACGGCGCCGGCACCGCTCGGTAGCTTGGGATCGACTATCACAGCCGCGCCGGAGCAGCAGGCGACGCCGATCAACGCTGCGACCGACGCCGCGAGTCACTTGATGGTTGATGTGCATATCAATGGCAATGGACCTTATCATTTCGTAGTCGATACCGGTGCCGATCGCACCATTTTAGCCAGTGAAGTCGCGGTCGAGCTGGGTCTTTCCCACGGCGAAAAGGTCATGCTGAAAGGCGTTGTCCGCGCCGTCCTTACCGAGACCGTATCGATCCGCACCATGACATTTGGATCGATCACAAAAAGACATCTGATGGTACCCACTCTATCCCGTTCGCTGTTGGACGCCGACGGCTATCTAGGTCTCGACTTCCTCGATGGTCACCGCGTGACCTTCGATTTCCAAAATCACCTCTTAGAGGTAAGCGAGCCTCGCACTAGATTCAGCGCGAATTGGGTGCGCGAGAATGAGGCCCGTATTCGTGCGTCGGGGTCGTCTGGACATTTGCAGGCACTCGATTGCATCGTAGACGGCGTACCCGCGACCGCCTTCATTGATTCAGGCGCCGAAGTGTCGGCCGCCAACGAACCTCTGCTTGCGGCCTTGGCAGCGCGCAATCCGTCCTTCGGCGAGATGGGCAGCATTCGTTTGATCGACATCACCGGCGGCGAGATCTTCGGAAAGGTAGCGATGGTCAACAAGATTGGCTTGACCGCGGCGTTGACATTCACCCACTGCCCCCTTGTAATCGCCGATTTTCTGGTCTTCGAAGTGTGGGGACTGCGTCACCGCCCGGCATTGTTGATCGGGATGAACCTCCTGCGGCAATTCGGAAGGGTATCGATCGATTATGGGCTGCAGGAACTTCGCTTCGATTTGGCTGCCTATCGCTCGCCCCCGAAACCGTTGATCGCGATGGCTGGCCTCCGAAAAGTCGAGTTTTCGAATTTGATTTGTTCGCTAATCTAAGCGACGGCGCGTTCAGCGACCGGACGGCGCCGCAGGCTTGCCTGGGTCACGGCCGGCGGCGCATAGACCGCACCCATTGGTCCGGAATCAGCTCCAGGCGCAACGACCTCGTCGATCCGGTCCAAGATTTCGTCGCTGAGGACGACGTCGGCGCCGTCGAGCAGATCATCCAGCTGCTGCATCGTGCGCGGGCCGAGGATCGCCGAGGTCACGCCGGGGTGCGCCATCACGAAGGCGATCCCCATGTGCGTCAGGGACAACCCCGCCGCCTCCGCAATGGGAATGAGCCGCTCGATTGCGTCCAGGTTGCGGTCGTCGGCCATCTGCTTAGGGAACGCTTTGGCGCGCAAACTATCGGGCAGCGGCTGTCCCTTGCGGTAGCGGCCCGTGAGCATGCCTTTCGCCAGTGGGCTCCACACCAACGCGCCCATCCCGTAGGTTTGGCAGAGCGGCAGCACCTCACGTTCGGTGCTGCGGTTGAGAATTGAATATGGCGGCTGCTCGGTGCGAAAGCGCGCCAGGCCTCGGCGTTCCGCAACCCACTGAGCTTCGACGATCTCGGACGCTGGGAAGGTCGACGATCCGATCGCTCGGACCTTGCCGGCCCGCATCAGATCGGTGAGGACCGAAAGGGTCTCCTCGATGTCGGTCTCGGGCGAGGGACGGTGGATCTGGTAGAGATCGATATGGTCGGTCTGCAGGCGGCGGAGCGACGCCTCCACCGCCTGCATGATCCAGCGTCGCGAATTGCCCTGCTGGTTCGGATCCTCCCCCATCGGCCCGTGCACTTTGGTCGCCAGCACGATGTTGTCGCGTCGGCCCTTCAGTGCCTTGCCGACGATCTCCTCCGACTCGCCACGGCTATACCTATCGGCAGTGTCGATGAAGTTGATGCCGAAATCCAAGGCTTTGTGGATGATGCGAATGCAGTCGTCGTGGTCGGGATTGCCCATTCCGCCGAACATCATCGCGCCCAAACAATAGGGGCTGACTTTGATGCCGGTTCTGCCGAGTGCACGGTACCGCATGTTTCTTCTCCTGTGTACGCTGGTTACTGCTGCGCGGCCTTGCAGAGCCGCCCAACGCAGAAATTAGGCGATCAGAAGGAGCCTCGACCATCTGACCGTCTTGCAGCCCTGCTTCCCGGTCGACCGCAGAGGCCTGTCGAATGGCCCGAGCAAGCTGCTACCGCAGACGTCCTCCAGACTCGATTCAATGCAAAAACAGTAGGATCCTGAACTCCAGAATGATTTCGGTGTGAAGCTCCACCGTCGTTCGCTCTGATCTATCGCGATGTGACCCTCGATCGGCCGGCCATCTTCGGATGCGACGCTAAGGGTATGCCAAAGCAGTGCCCAATCCAATGGTCGTGGAAACGTAAGTTCGAGGGATTCGCGACTCTTCGGTTTAGGCAAGCGGATCTTCCACTGTTCAACCGCGATGGCTTCGCGGATGGCCCCCACGACATGAAACGTCTTGCGAAAGCTGGTACGTAATGGCCGACCGGACATGTCTAGCATTCCCGAGTCGATCGCCAGCGTATACTGCAGAGTACGAACCGACCCAACGATGCGCAGCGGATTGGTGGAAAGCTCATGTCGGATCCCGCTCGTTTAATTCCTCGGACGGGCCCCCTTCCGGGAACGCAAGCCGGACACTGGCGGACACGTTCCCTTGAATCAAGCGCTTAGCGGTCGACATTCGCAGCAGGGAACTGGTGCATTAGAGGCGCACGAAATTGGGGTCCGGATAGGCCCGGTAATTGGAGAGTACGTTGCCGGCCGTGTTTCTGGTGATCCCGGTGATCCGGAACTGCGGAAGATCTTTGCCCTGGCGGGACGGAGCGACGCGGAAGCCAATTCGGCGCCAAGGTAAAGAAAGATGGGCGACGCCCGAAACCGGTCTTCCGCCACTGACCGGTCGGGGGTCCGAAATCGGGCATCGCATGCTCGATCAAGCTTCAGCTGGCGCAACCCGGGACGAGTGCAACGGCCAGCGCGGCGTTCGGCGGACGAAATAGTTTCTTAGTCCATCACGGTTAGCTAACATGAGATACATGCCGACCACAACTACTCGTTCACCGATTGCACCAATTTCGTCGTGATGCGAGAGCTCAAGCTTTCACAGGCGTTGCCGACAGACCACCACTTCTCTCAAGCAGGGTTCGACGCCTTGTTGCTTACTGCTTCGCAATAAGTTCATCACGATTCGCTGAGCCGTCCGTTGCCAGAACAACGAACAGCCAAGAGCAACATTCGTGGCAGCTCTCGAGTCAATGGCCACATCTGTTCGGCTATCGTCGTTACCTAATTTCTAGAGTATTTTGATATTGGCGTTGCAGTCAGACCCCAACTATGGCCCTTCAGATCGTTGGCTGCCACCGAACATTGTTGGACATCATCCGCATCGGCCTTGAACTTCTCATCGCGTTTGCTAATTTGGAGAACCTAAACCTTACCCTTGTCGAGCAATACCTCGAGGTCGCGCGCGGCCGTTTTGAATCTCGTTGGTCGTTGGGGTAATACCTTGAAACCGGCGTGCCGCGATCTCAGCGAACTCTAGTTCTAGCGCGCGATAGCTAAGAACCAAGGACTCACCAAGATTCGTCAGAGAAACGCCACCGCCGTTCTTCCCACCCCTCATTGCCACGGTAATGGGCTCTCGAAAAGCAGATTTCAAACCATCAACTAAGAGCCACGCGTACCGATAGCTTATCTTGAGATCTCGCGCCGCTTGAGACAACGAGCCTGAGGCCTTGATCGCTTCGAGCACGGCGATGATTGCGGGTCCTACGTGCGAGTGCTCCGCGAAATCAATGCCGAAGCGGACAACGGGCCGACGCATTTGTCTTAACAGCCGGAGAATGCGCGCGTGTCCGATAGAAATGACAGGCTCGGGGAAAATTCTGCCTCGATTAGGTGAACCGCGCACACTTAGCCGGAGTGTCCTTGCGAGAGCTCCTGATAGGTCTCGGGTGTCATATCCGGCATTTTGCGAACGAATGCCACAACATTCCAGATTGTTTCATCGTCCAGGGTCTTCCCCCACGCTGGCATCGCACTCATCTTGATGCCGTGTTTGATGATCCAAAAGGTTCGCTGCGCCGGCCGCAACTCTTCTTGAGCGAGGTTGGGTGGATGAGGATAGAGCCCCTGTCGAACATCTGACTTGGTTGCTCCGGGGGCCAGATGGCACCCCACGCAGAGCGCAGCGTAACGCTGCGCTCCCAGGACAATGCGGCGGGGATCCTCTACGTATTGAGCTTCGATCGAGTTGGCGCGAGCTGCGATGGAGCGATCCCGCAATTGCTCGATAATCGCTAACACCACTTTTGTGTGATGATCATCGGCCCCGATATTGTAAACGCCAGAACCGACAAACAAGGCGCCGCCCACGGCTACCGCGGTGAGCGTGCCTATAAAGAGTATCCCCAATTTCGTGTAGCGAGTCATGAAATCACTGAACGACGACCGTGCCGACCATGCGCGGATGGATCGAACACGTGAAGTGATAAGTGCCCGGCTTGTCGAACTTGTAGGAAAAGCTCTCGTTCGTGTCCATTCCGCCAGACTTGAACACTCCCGTGTCGCTGACCACGGTGTGCGGTTCATCGTCCATATTGGTCCAGGTCACGGTGGAGCCTGCTTTGACTGTCAAGGGCGTGGGGTTGAACATGAAGTCTTTGACAACGATCGTCGTCGTATCTGGGGTGTCTGCGGCTGATGGAATAGATACCTCCAACCCTCCCAGGATCACCATACCCACAGTCGTCAGCAACAAGCGAGTTCGTCGAATATTCACGAGAGTTTCTCCTTAACTAAAAGTGGACGGCTCGCTAGGCAAGCGCCGTGTCATTGAGTGTGAGTGAACTCGGATGTTTCACGACCGACACGCTGGTGATCCCGAGCATCGAGGCCAATTGGTCGGATGGCACTTTGAGCGGACCGGGTCCCGAGCCCACACCGGCGGCCGGTTGCGGATAAGAGGTCGAGCGCGCCGTGTGGAAAGTCATATTGCCTTCGACTTTCTGCACGATCTGGTGGATGTGACCGTTCAGCACCGTCACCGAACCGAAGCGGCGCACCTGGCTCAAGAGCTGGTCCGCATCGCCGGTACCCCAACCCCAAGGTTCATAGATCGTCCAGAGCGGCATGTGCGCAAAGACCACAATTGGCGTGCTGGATGAGCGGCCCTTTAGGTCGGCCGCAACCCACTCGAGCTGATCAGCACCCAAGGTACCAAGGCCGCCCGGTTTGAACTGCAATACATTGATGAGTCCGATGAAATGCACGCCGGCGTGATCGAAGCTGTAATACCCCTTGTTGTCGGACGCTTTACCAAAGCGGTTGAAGTATTCCGTGACTGTCGGATCGGTGGTGTCGTGCTCGCCCGGCACGGTGTGCATCTCGGTGGTGCGCAACCGGGAGAACAGCTGCTGCGCGAAATCAAATTCCGCGGGCTTAGACAAATGAGTGATATCGCCCGTATGGATGATGAGTGAGGGCTGCTCGACCATGCCGTTCACAATGTCGATGGTCTGCGTCAAGCTCCCGGCCACGTCCGGATTTGCCTCCTTGTTGAAACCGATGTGGGTGTCGCTGATCTGTACGAATAAGGGTTTGCCCAGCTTGGCGGCAGCTTGTTTGTCACTGGCCGCCATCGCCAGGTCGATCGGCGTAAACACGCCGCCGGAGAGTGCGAAAAGGGTTCCGGCCCCGCCATAGGCCATGCATTTTAAGGCGTTGCGACGCGACAGCAGCGATTCATCCGACATGTTCGTCTCCTGGAAGGTTACAGTTCAGGAGAGAAGACTTCGGATGAAATCGATTTATTCCATCTATTGTCTAATTATCGCGTGCGCTCAAGTCCTGCATCAATCTGCCAAGTCCAAGCAGCTCGTCCCAACCCGTATCGGATACCGCGCAATACGCTAGATCGCCCCGCGTTATTTGAGCGCATTCAGATGATGGCGCAATTTCGTCCGCGCGTGAAACATCCGCGCCTTCAGCGTGCCCACCGGGCAATCGGTCATGATCGCCACCTGCGCAACGGAATGTCCCAGGTGGTAGGTCAATACGAGGCTCAAGCGTTGATTGTCGGATAAACGACGCAAACCCTCGGCGAGCCACTGGCGCTGCTCGTCCTCCCGAGTGGGATCAGAAACTGAATCAGTTAGTCCATCCGCGGTTGCTGTTCTCAACCATCGGCTATTCTTTCGCAGCGACTTGAGGGCGACACGGTGGGCGATCCCAATGATCCAAGTCGACACTTGCGAACCGTGGCGAAACTCGCTGGCGTGTTGCCATACGATCAAAAGCGTATCGTTGATGATCTCATCGACGCTATGAGACGGTGGAAGGCGCCTGGCCAAATACCTCGTTAATCGCCGGTGGTAGCGCTGATAAAGCTCGTCAAATGCGCGCCGATCGCCGCTAGCAATGCATTTCAACAAAAGATCTTCCGACATCGCGTTCTCCCAAGCAGCACTTGGGTGTAAGACGGAAGATCGGACTGAATTATTCCCGTGGCGACGTTACTTGTAACCGGCGGCCCGCCTAAAGACCATGGATCACGCGCTTATATTTCAGAGCATTTCCAAAGCACTCGGACTGAATCGCCACACGTTCTCCTAATGCGTCCGACGTCGCGAATCGTCCCCTTAACTGTGGTGATTGCTGTCAAGTTGACGCGCGATTTGTTTTTTCTGGTCGCGTCGCGATGTCTGCGTGCAACCATTCTTGTATGCCTCGGTACTCATTCGCGTAATCAACATCCTCTACTACTTCGGAGAGCATCAATGAATTTGTATCGCGTTATCACGAGCCGCGCGTCAGTGTCTGCGCAGCTCGGCATGGTTTGTGTCCTTACAGTTGCGGGGTGCGGCGGTGGCGGCAGCGGCATGGGCGGCGGCAGCGCTAGTCAGGCTGCTCCTCCTCCAGCAGCGACGGCATTCACCGACACTGCATTGGTATCGAACAGCAGCACGGTGGTTGCCACTGCGCTCACAATCGACGCTAAGCTTCAGAATCCGTGGGGAGTCGCAGTCGCACCAGGCTTGCCGTTCTGGATTTCCGACAACAACAGCAATCTAAGCACTCTTTACAGTGGTATCGGCGCTAATGAGACGCAGACAATTACCGGTTCGCCTAACGTCGGAATCGCTATTCCGGCATCTGCGTCGGGTGTACAGGCTAATCCCACAGGTCAAGTCTACAACGGCAATGGCGGTTTCCTGATTCCAACCAGCAATGGTCAAGAATCAGCCTTGTTCATCTTTGACGGCGAGGGTGGAACCATTGCCGCTTGGGCAAACGACACCGGCGCGGCGGCAGTCACTGCGTTCGACGATGGCGCGGCAAACGGCGCCAATCATGCAGTCTACAAGGGGCTCGCGATAGGCACAGTGAGCGGGGCAACTTATCTGTATGCGACCGATTTGCACAACAATAAGGTTGATGTGTTTGATACGAACTTCTCAAAGCCTGCCGCCATGCAGGGTAAGTTCGTTGATCCGAGCATTCCGGCGGGCTTCGTGCCGTTTGGCATCGCGGCGCTGAATGGCAATCTGTACGTCACATTTGCCAAGCAGGACGCAGCAATGCATGACGAAACCACCGGTGCGGGTCTCGGTTATGTCGACATTTTCGACTTCAGCGGCAACTTGATGAGTCAGTTTGCATCGGCGGGCTCGCTCAACGCGCCGTGGGGAATCGCGATTGCACCAGCGGGATTCGGGCCTCTGCAAGGGGATGTGCTGGTCGGCAACTTTGGCGATGGAACGATCAACATTTTCTCGCCCAATGGAACCGCGTTGGCCAACTTTGAAGGTCCCTTAATGTCCGCCAGTGGTCAGCCAATCACCTTTCCTGGCTTGTGGACACTCGTCTTCGGCAACGGCGACTCTGACAAGCCCTTGACCACGTTGTTCTACACGGCGGGATTTGCCGATCAGACCGACGGGGTCTTCGGTGGCATTACGGTCGCTTCGAGCCCGACGCCGACTGGCTACTGAGCCGTCAACAACGGAGCATTCATTAGGTAATTCGATACCCCGCGCGCGCGCGCGGGGTATCGCGGCGAGGACGCTTTCCGATTACTTATTTCTATCAACGCGATCGAATCAATCCATTAACCGCTTCGTTGTGCAGCCATACAATCGCCGCGCAATCGAGCGCGGCGGCGCGAACGGAGCGCGAATTCGCCTCGCGCCGCAGAAGGATTGGGACGTCAACAACCCGAAAGAACTCGCCAAAGTATTGCAGCGTCTGGAGAGTATCCAGAAGGACTTCAACCACGCACAGTCCGGCGGGAAGAAGGTGTCACTCGCCGACCTGATCGTGTTAGGCGGCGGCGCCGCTATCGAGCAGGCCGCGAAGAAGGCGGGCTACGACGTGCAGGTTCCCTTCACGCCAGGGCGCACGGACGCATCGCAGCATCAAACCGATCCGGTGTCCCTCGCCGTGCTCGAACCGACCGCGGACGGTTTCCGGAACTACTTCGGCAATGGGGTGCGCCGCTCTCCAGCAGAAATGCTGGTCGATCGGGCGAGCGATCTGACGCTGACCGTTCCTGAAATGACCGTTCTTGTCGGCGGCATGCGGGTACTCAATGCGAATGAAGGACAAACGCAATACGGCATATTCACTGATCGACCCGGGACCTTGACGAACGACTTCTTCGTGAACCTGCTCGATATGTCTTACACGTGGAACAAGTCCGCCGCGTCCGAAGGGATTTACGAGGGACACGATCGCAAGACCGGCACGCTCAAGTGGACGGCGACCCCGGTTGACCTCTTGTTCGGATCGAACTCCGAGCTGCGCGCCGTGGCGGAGGTCTACGCTTCCTCCGATGGACAGGAGATGTTTGTGCGCGACTTCGTGAAGGCGTGGACCAAGGTGATGACCCTCGACCGCTTTGACTTGACTTGAGTGTTGAGCGGGACGCGTTTCAAAGCCTGAAACGCGTCCCGCATCTTTGCAATTCGATTGCCAATTCCGCGAATGCTGGTTCGATTTGGTCAGCTAACCTGCAAAAGTCCTCGTTGAGATCGCTCTGCATAAGTGCTCCGATCCCGCGTGAAAACATCTCGGATCCTTCGCTTGAGCTCCGCGATATGCTCGCGATCTACCTGGCTAGAAGCAAGACACCCAAAAGAGCCAATCGAAAGTAAAATCTGGAATAAACAAGGTTGGCTGGGAGTCCTATTGTTGGAGACAGTTATTTACCCAACTTTAAGGAGAAGTCGCGATGGAACCCATTGCAAGCGTTAAAGCAGCGAAGAGGCCCCGCCAAATCGCTTTGGCGATAGTCGCAAGCACGGTAGCGGCGACAATTGTTCATGCCAACACACTCGATAAAATTATTCTCATGCCACCAACGGATCTTCCCGTATTAGCGCAGCAAAGCGGTGATGCAATGTTTCTCCACGACACGATTGACGGCAGAACACTGCTCTATATCGAACAAAACCACGGGTTGCGTATGGTCTCCCTGGATGTGACGGACCCGGCCCATGTCAAAGCCAAGCGCTCGGTGCAGCTTGATTCCTCCGGACCGTTTGATTTCGTTACTCCGCTTGGAAGTAAAGCGGAATTGATCCAATTCCGGCAAGGCCATCAAGACGGCGTGTTGGATTTGCATAAGGAAAATGCGCCGAACCTCAAGGTCGTCCAGGCAATGACCTTGCAGGGTCAGGTCACCCCTCTGGGCAATGATGGATACCTGGTCGACGGTCAGGCGACCAATATTCCGGCGGCTCTTGACTATCAAGTGATCGAAACTGCAAACGCACAGACCCTAAATCGTGTCTTTGACGTGAAGCAGGTCCGTCAAGAAGTGACGAACGCAAGTACCGGCACGACGTTCTTTCTCACGGAGAATGGGCTGTACGTAATCAGGCGGCCGGCCGTCGAGACGGACAAACGGCGGCTTGAGCAAGAATGGTTCTTGGAGCACGCCGGTAATTAGCGCTCTGATATTAGGGTCAGCCTGGAGATGAAAGGACCGTAACCGGGTGACCCCGGACTTGTCTCCTGGACTTAATGCGCATACTATGCGCATTGGAGGTGCTCATGAAACCAAGCTACGATGCGTCAGCACGAAAGCGGCCTGTCAATCTGACGTTGAACGAGGATTTAGTGAGTAAAGCAAGGAGCCTCACCGACAATTTGTCGGGCGTCGTGGAGTCGCTGCTATCGGGATATGTGGCCGCGGCAGACCAGGAGCGCCTTGCCAAGTCTAAGGCTGTGGAGTCCACGGTGAAGGCATGGAATGACTTTAATGCGAAGTCAGGATCGATCGCGGACGAATATTCTTCACTCTGATGGCCCAGTTCGACGTCCATCGCAACACTGGGACGCACAAGGACACTATTCCTTTCGTCGTCATCGTCCAGTCCGCACAATTCGATAGTTACGGGCGTCGGGCTGTTGTGCCGCTGGTCAAGTCGGCCGCTATTGGTAAAATCAGTTATGCCGCTTTCAACCCGAGCTTCAAAATCCGTGGAATCTCAGTCGTGCTGCATCCATTGGAAGTCGTGTCGATATCCGTCCATCAACTCGGTGCCCTCGTAGGATCGCTCGAGCAGGAGAGCCAGAAGATCGTCGCCGCGTTAGACGAGCTTTTTACGCAAGCTTGGAGGTAACGGTAAACGCGGGCACTGACCTCCTCGAGGGAACACATCCCCCGAAACGGACTTGCGAAAGTTTGGAATCAAACAATAAGTCATCGCTGGCCTGTGAACGCTCCGATAGGAAACGGTTACTACCGAGCTTTGATTAATCTCCGCTCGCTCGGCGCCCCTGAGCCTGCATGGTGACATACCAAAAAATCTCCCTGCTCCGGCTTATTAGAGAACGCAATTCCTGCGTCGTCGAACTTCATCTTGGCCAATGAATGCAGCCGCTACTCCAAAGCGGTCGTTGACGATAGGCAGCAAGGAGCCGACTTTGCCGAATGCCGGCGAGAGCTGAATATTTGACAGCGAATTGGTACTGTTTGCCAACAACGGTCAGATGACAGACCAGAAACATCGCCCCTAAGCAGTCTGTGTTGGCTTACGATGGATCAATCAGACGGTGAGTTGGCGTCGGAGCAATAGTCGATACATGCGGATTTCAAATGCGGCGCGGTTGATCTGGTCTAAACGGAAGTTCGCCACGCGGGGTGTCGCGGTCGCCGCGTTCCTTGCCCTCATCTCCTGTGGCAACACGTCTAAGTCCCCAGTCACCATTGTCATGGGCCGGGATGTGGTCATTGAAGGCATCCGCGGCAACGCCATGTCGCTGACCGCAGTGCCTCACGGCGGCTTTGTCGTGGCGGGAGGTTCATGGGCTGTAGCCACCGACGCCGACGGAGCGGTGCTCTGGAGATATGCAGACGCCGACGCAGGCTTAACACCCGAGAGCTATCGTCAATCCGAATTCCACGGCGTCGTGCCACTAAACAACGGCAACATATTGCTGTGTGGGCAGGAGCGGACCGCCCATGATTCAGCTGCACTCGTGACGATCTTGGACAGCTCCGGGCGGTTGGTAGAGAAGCGATTGCTGCACCCTCCGGGACCATACCAGTACTCAGCCGTGAGGTTCGAACGGTGCCTTCGATGGGATGACGGCGTTGCGGTGATTGGCAGCATGGCCGCAAACATCAACCGGTTCGATTGGCTGATGAAACTCGATGGCAATGGCACCAAGCAATGGGACCTTTTCGACTATCAATTGGCGGGAATCGACGCGGTCGAGACCGCTAATCACAATCTGGTCACGGCGAGCGGCTCGATGGTGACCGGGTCGGACAGCATGAAGCTGGTTCAAGTAAATCCGCAGGGACACCGCGTTACAACGAAGGAATTGCCGGTCTCTAACGACAATATGGTGCGCTCGGCGGCGCCCGCGTCCACACTGAACGTTTTGACCAATATCAATCGCGAAAACACGGCGGTGCTCACGCTCAATGACAAGTTCGAAGAGATTGCGCCGCCATGGCGCACCCAGATTCCGGTTAGCGGGGATGGCTTTGCCTGGGTGTTATGGGATGGCAGCCTCGCCGTTTTTGATCATGTGTACGCACAGTCCGGCGCCGATCGAGCGTGCATCTCACGGATTAGAAGCGGGGAACGCTCCTATGAGATGCTCGCCTTTCCGTTGCCTACCCCACAAAGCCGTTCCGAACGGCTGTTCGACGCAGTGCCGATTTCAGCAAATACGTTTGTTGCCGTGCGAGACTTGGACGGCTCTGTCGCATTGTCGTGGGTAACGTTTAAATAGTCGCCGAACGCTGGCTCTTGTTGCGCATTTTGAGTTCCCTATAGCTGCCGGTTGCGATAGACCTGAACTGCGCCTCGATGGATCGGGTGCTGCCTACTCGGGCTTGCTGTTTGGGGCCGATAAGCGCGCTTACTTGAACAGCACCGTGATAGTCAACGATTACAACACGCCCGTGCAAGTCGAGAACTATATCTTGCAATTCCGAACCCTTGGGGTCGGCTTCGACTACGCATTCTAGTTATGCTCAGCCCTACGGTTGCGAAATGTCAGAAAAAACAGTGCCCGAAATGGGCGGCGGTCACTCTTTCTTCTCTTGAAGGACGAACCGCACAGAAACTATGAGACATGTCATTTCTCAACCTTAAGAGATGCGCAATGGCGTCTGCCGCGCTGCTACGTGCGTGTTGGCATTGCGTGATTGATTCTCGGATGGCAGAGCGCAAGCTTAGGAGAGGCTGATGAAAACATTCACGGTGCTGTGTCTGATCATTTGTATGATCGGCGGCTGCACGACACTTCAGCCTGTCGCGAATGTACCGAGCGACCTATCCGAGCACTTCAGCGACGGTGGGGTTCTCAAGCCCGGCGATCGGGTCGTCATTACGACCACTTCGAGAGCTAAGGATCAGTTTCGCGTGAGTTCGGTACACGATGGCACGATTTACGGCGATCACGACTCGGTCCCCTTTGATGAGATTGCATCAGTGGAGAGACGCGAGTTGAGCGCCGCCAAAACGACCATTTTGGTGGTCGTGATCTTGGGTGTTGTAGGAGTGATTGCGGCGGGGGTTCACTCGGGCGAGCATCCCAACGTCGGCCTGTAATGTAACGCGTCATTGCGGCGATCGCCGGCCGCGATTGGCTTGCGTTGCCCTGGAGGCAACACATGAAATGTTTCACCGCCGGGCGCGCATGGGAACTGTGAGTTGCTGCGCAATATCACCCTGACGCGGCGCCGGAGCAGGTTCTCAGTCTTATGACCCGAGGGGGACATTCTCATGCAGCGGTTTCGGTCCATCCGATTTCTCATTTCGGTTGCCCTAGCCAGCCTCATCGCAAGTTGTGGCAGCGGTGGGGGAGGCAGCGCGAGCAACGCGACTCCTCCCCCGACCATCCAAGTGGTCATCAGCGGCCCATCGGGAGTCCTGGATACCGGCGCCACGCGGCAGTTCACTGCGTCCGTAAGCAGCACGTCGGACACGAAGGTCACGTGGTCCGTCACGGAAGGCGGGGGCACAATCACGGCGGCCGGGCTGTACACGGCCCCGGAGCTTCCGGGCACTGCCACGGTGAAGGCCACTGCGAATGCGGATGGCGTTACGTTTGCAACGATCGCGGTCCCAGTCGTCATTCCAGAAGGCCATGTCGCTGGCTACGACGTCGGTGTCGACTATCACGCGACCGGTACGGATTTCATCAATACTGCATTCATCAGCCAGTACGACACGCCGTCCGTGCGCCAGACGGTCCAGACGCAGCTACAAGGGATGGCTGATCGCGGGGCAACGCTGATTTCGACAAGGCTGTGGCTGGTCCTTGAACCCGGCACGCCAAATACTCAGGGCGCGTGGGCACTGACATTCCCCATGACCGACCGGGAGCAGGCGAACTTGCACACCTATGCGACCGATGTCGCGGGCATCGTCGGCTCCGGCGGAAATCGCTTGCGGTTGGATCTATGCCTACTTTGGTTAGGCGCAGCGGACTACACCGTGGGCTCACCTGCCGCTGGCCTCGGATCTACGCCGGTGTCCGCAGCGACCTACACCTCGCGCGTAGAAGCGACCACGGACGCCGTACTCGCGGCCGTCAATGGAGTCAGCCGGCCGGACGGCGCTGCAGTCGTTGATATCATCTATCTCAATGGGGAGGTCATGATCGCAGCGCCGGGGGAAGCTCAGCCGAAGGCGAATGAAGGCTGGTTCATGACGACGTTCTATCCACGGTTTGTGCAGGCCGTGCAGCAGGCGGAGTTCACGCCCTCGGTCTACTTCGATATCAGTGACACGCAGGCGGACTATTTGACCTTCGGATACGTCGATGTAACCTACCCGGAGTTGAATGGCCACCGATCAATGTATTGGCTCTATCGAACGCTGCATTTCATGCACGACAACTCACTACCCCTGCCTGCCCGCATCGATTTCTCAATGTACGTTCCAACCGATCTGCCACTCAACGCAGGCGTCACGTACGCAGAGTTGATCGAGCGCGGACTCGATGATGCCGATGCGGTACTCCCGTTGCTAGGCATCAGTTCCTCATACGGAGTAGCGGAAACCTTTTACTTTCCAGATGCCGTGCAACGCCGCTCGTTTGGGCAGGCGTTCGCAGCGGAGGCGAGCGCTCACACACGACTGCACTCCGTAACCTTCTGGAGCACGCCCGACGGCGGAGGAACGGGGGTAGATAATGCATATCCATTCGCAATCGAGGATTACTTGCCGCCTCAATAAACACACGCACGAAGGCTAGCTCGTGGCTTTCTTTCTCACCATCAAGCTGCGCGAGCGCTGGCTCACCAAGTTCGCTCATGCCGTGTGTGTGCTGCGTATGGGGCGGGAACGGCATCAAGTTTGGATTGGGTGATTCGCTTCTCGGAAGTGCGCGAACGGCTCTGATGCCGGATGGGCGCTGCATCGGCGTGCTCGGCCCCTTGACCGGAGTCCATCGCACGAGCCCTGAGAATTTCATGAGAAAAATAGCAGGATTTCACAAGGACTATTAGCCTAAGGGTCAGTACCCTGCACACAGTGACAGCATGAGCACCCAGAGCACCCGGGAGTGGCCCACTATCATCGTCCACGCGCACGACCACTCACCGCGGGCTTTGCAGGCGGTGCGACGCCACGCCAAGATCGCACCGGATTCGCCGCACGCACCACACATGCCCTGCACCCGGGATATGCACTCAGATACGCACGGCTCTGCGGTAAATCAAAGATCTTCGGATGATTCGAATACCCGATCGGGCGCCGCCGGGAATCTATTGGCCGATACCTTAGACAAGCCGTATCGATGAACCTGGGCTTTATTTGATTGGAAGGGAGCACATGAGAAAAACAATTATCGGCAGTGTGGCCGCGGTGCTTATTTCTTTCTCGTATCTGCATTCAGCACGCGCAGGAAGCCCATATGCGGTGACCTTTGAGCGCGATACAGTGGTGGTGATGCGCGATGGGATTAAGCTTTATGCCGACGTTTTCAGACCAGACGCCGCTGGAAAGTTTCCGGTTCTTCTACAGCGCACCCCCTACGACAAGAACTATGGTACGGAGTTTGGCCTGAAGGCGGCCGCTCGAGGCTATGTCGTGATCATCGAAGATGTGCGCGGGCGATATGCCTCAGAAGGCGAGTGGTATCCATTCAAGAATGAAATGAATGACGGATATGACACGGTCGAGTGGGCCGCGACACTTCCGTACTCCACCGGCAAAGTGGGCATGTTCTCGGGCTCATACGATGGGGCTACCCAAATGCTAGCGGCCATTGGGCATCCGCCACATCTTGCCGGAATTCTCCCCTTCGTTACCGCTAGTAACTATCACGAAAACTGGACCTACCAGGGAGGTGCGTTTGAGCAGTGGTTTAGTGAGTCGTGGTCTTCTAAACTTGCACGAGAGACATTCAATCGAGCCAATCAGAAACGTGTAGATCCGCTGAACGGCATTGCGACCTTACCGTTGGTCGATTATCCAATCTTCGGTCTCCAGCAGTTGCCTTCACAGTCAACAGCAACCAAAGCCTTTGCACCGTATTTCCTGGATTGGCTCGATCATCCCAGTTACGACGACTATTGGAAGGCCGTGTCCATCGAGGATCATTTTTCCAATATAACTGTTCCCGCTCTACACGTCGCCGCGTGGTATGACATTTTTCTCGGCGGATCTCTCCGAAATTACCTAGGGATCAAATCGCACGGAGGGAGCGCGGAGGCTCGCAGTGGCCAAAGGTTACTTGTTATCGTCGGTGGTCATGCCGGCGACGGCCCGAAAATAGGTGCCCTAGACTTCGGCAAAGACTCAATTCTTGACGAAGACGAGACCACCATTCAATGGTACGATTACCTTTTCAAGGGAGCTCGGAATGAGTTTTCCAGCGGAAAACCGGTAAATATCTTTGTGCTGGGCGCGAATAAGTTGCGTGAAGAGGATGAGTGGCCGCTGGCGCGAGCAAAGAACACCCGCTATTTCCTTCGCTCGACGGGAGCTGCGAACGGACATACTTCTAGCGGCTCATTAAGTGTTATTGCGCCGGCAGCCGAGAAGCCAGATCAATTTGTCTACGATCCAATTGATCCAGTGCAGACGATCGGTGGCCCGCTCTGCTGTGGGGCGTTACGCACAGGTATTGGTCCGCAGGATCAGCGGCCGGCCGAGGCGCGCAGCGACGTGTTGATCTACACGACACCCGCCTTCTTGAAAGAAACAGAGATTACCGGGCCGATATCGCTGGATCTGTATGTGAGCAGCTCAGCCGTGGATACGGATTTTACAGGAATGCTTGTGGATGTTTGGCCTAACGGTTTTGCACAGAACCTGACGAGCGGAATACTGCGGCTTCGATACCGAAAGTCCCAGGAGAACCCAGAACTCGCGAAACCCGGAGAGATTTATCACATTACGTTGGATTTACTAGCAACGAGCAATTTGTTCCTCGCGGGCCACAAACTTCGCCTCGAGGTATCGAGTAGCAATTTCCCGCGGTTCGATCGAAATATGAACACGGGCGAGGAGCAGGCGCACGCTACGCGCATGGTCAAGGCGACAAACGTGGTTTACCACGATAAAACGCGACCATCGGCACTTATCGTTCCTGTTGTGCCATAGGCCACAGCGAGAGTGTCAAAACTCATGGGTGACCAAAGCTTCGAGAAAAGTAGGCCACGGCGCCGGCGGTTTGAAACAAATCAAGTGCTTGCAGGGGCCCGGCGTACGTAAAAATCCGGATATTGAGGTGGCTCCAATTTGGCGGTCGAGTCACATTCCGGTCGATGAGAAGTGTTTCGTTGCTCGCTTTTTAGTTGCCGGAGAGCTGACGTTCGTCAGCGTCGGAGCGGGTCGAAATCGGACCTCGCATGTTCAATCAAGCTTCAACTAGCAGAAGCCGGGAACTTCGCAGAGAGCGAGCGATTGCCAATGTTCGGGGTATCGTGACAAGTTGAGCAGTACGTGGCGCCGCCACCCCCCGTGATGAGCGGTAGCGAAATCAAGTGCGCTCGGTGCGCCTGCGGTCGCGACGCCCGCACACGACCGCCAAACTGCCCATGAGCAAAACGAGAGCGCTTACGGTGGAGGCCGGATCGATCTCCGGCGCTGCCACCGTGGAACTCGTAACGGTCAAAGAGAATGCCGAGTTGACCAGGTCATTGAAGGCCGTAAAGGTTCCGCCGTCAGCGCCACCCTGGATCTCGAAGTCATTGCCGCGATAGCTGCCGGGCGATGCATTCGTGGCAACATCCACGGCAAATAGCTCGAACGGCCCGCTGCTCTGGCCGGGTGCAAGCGACAAGGGAGCATTTGCAAAAAACGGTGAAGCATCCACGCTGAGAAACGATGATGCGGTCGTTCCGCTGGCATCGTTTAGATAGATCGTCGCCGTCGATGAGGGATTGAAAACTGTGGCGTCGAAGGCTACGACAGTCGTACCTTGCGCCACCGTCTGATTGGCATCAGTCAGCGTCAGATCCAAGGTTTGTGCTCGCGCCGATGAGGCCAGGCTTACAACTACAACTAATCCCAGAACATTAAGTACACGCCGTGAATTCATGGGTTTCATTCCTCTGCTATATCGGTATTTCAAATTCATTTCTGTTATCTCAAGATCTTACGGGAGCCTGCTACGAGCACCGACCGTCCAGTTGCCGCTCAGCGAGGCCGCGGAGTAACTACCGCTCATGGATAGCGCCACTGCCGCCCCTGCCGCACCAGCACTCGCGGGAAAACTGAGGACCACGCTGCCCGTGGCGCCCGGAACGAGTGTGATGGAGGGTATGACGGCCAGTGCAGCGACACCGCCCAAGGTGGCAGAGGCCTCTTGCACGGTCTGCGCGGTCACGTTGCCTGTGTTCTGCAACAGCACCGTGACGCTCCAGCCGGCTGCGCTGCTCGTGATCACGGGCGCTCCTCCCAGTACAATCGAGACGGTGGCGGGACCGCTCGAAACCACCAGGTTCAGCGCCGAGCCGAGTGTCACGCTCGTACCGGCCGCCGGACTTTGGCTGATCACAGCTCCCGAAGACACCGACGCACTACTCGCCGAGCTCACGGCACCGAGCGTGAGACCCGCTGCCGTGATCGCAGTGCTCGCCGTGGTTTGCGTCAAGCCAACTACACTCGGAACCGTCACCGACGCGAGCCCCGTGCTTACCGTAAGGTTCACCGATGAGCCGCTCGACACACTGGTCCCGGCGAGGGGACTTTGACTGATCACACTGCCCGAAGGCACCGTGCTGCTCGACTGACTCGTGATCGTACCGACCTTGAGCCCCACGCCCATGATCGCTGCGCTAGCTGCTGCTTGAGTCAAGCCCACCACCTTCGGCACGCTCACGGACGCCACGGATCCAACCGTCGAGAGCGCCTCGGCGACCGTCTTAGGCCCTTCCACGTTTCCCACCAGATCCGTGGCAATGCTGTAGAAACCATAGGTGTGGCCGATCAGACCGGTGAAGACCGCCGAGGTGCTGGGGGTATTGGTCTGAAACGCGGTGAACACGCCACCGTTATCGGAGACAAATATCGAGTAGCTGGCGATTCCCGCGCCGAGATCGGTGCCCGACCACTGCACGGTGAAGTTGGTGTTGGCTTCCGTCGCCGGCAATGCCTTCACGTGGCTTACCGGCGCCGTGCTGTCGAAGGAGTTGCACCAGCTCGGCGTATTGATCGGCGCGTTGGTGTCGAAAACTACCGTTGCCTGATTGCAAGTCGTCGCATTGGTGGCACTTGTGGCCTTCGAGTACACTGTGAAGAAAATCGTTCCTAGGCCCTGTGGCGGAGTTTTATCCGGCGGCAGGAATCCGGCCAAGGGATTGGTTGTGAGCTGCCCGGTTTCCGGATCGATGGAAGTAAACGTCCAGGTTGCGACGCCGGTGGCCTTATTCAGGCTGGCATTGATCTTCACCTCAACGTCTTGGGCGGGTCGCAAATCGATGCCGGCGCTGTACTGCGATTGGCCAGAGGTCGGCAGGATCTGGTAGTTTCCGAAAGCAATGGGGCCGAGGGTAAACGTGCTCGGGTCCAGGTTGGCCATATCCAGCTGATCGGTGACCACGACTTGCTGTGCCGGAGCAGTGGCAGAAGCCTGGTTCTCAAAGAAAATACTGTATGCCATGGGCTGCTGACCCCCTGGGAGGTAGTTTGCACTCCCCGCCCCCATTGGGCCCGCCTTATCGTTGGGATCCAAAGCGCTCACGATCAGGATCGGGAATGGGCGGCAGTAGTAGGCGCCCTCGCTGTTTACTGGACACGGTCCGCTATTGTTCGGCAAGCAAGTCTGTCCATCGGACGACACGTGATGGTTGGGCAAGAGTCCGCAGGCTGGAGGAGTGAGCTTGCCGCAGTTGGTAAGCTCGTTCTTTGCGGGGTTGCACCCAGGCGGTAAGGGTACGCCTGGAGGAAGTTCAATGGGAGCATCTCCGCAGCTTGACCCTGGTGCCATAATCTGACCGCTGCACTGATTGCCTATCTTCTGGGGCGCAGGGAGTGAATCAGCCATTGCAAAAAGCTTATGCGATGCCGATTTTACGGCAGGCATCGCCGCTGGTGCGCTCGCTCCCAAGGCTTCTGATGCTCCAACGGAGGCCGCGTCGATGAGAAATTGCGTCAGGCTGAACGCGTCCGTTCGCCCTCCCAGACTCGCAACCAGATCGGTGCGGCCGTTGGCAATGGCGGTTTGCAGTTCCGAGGTAACGTAGGCCTGAAGGCCCGGGACCAGAGAGTTGGGAATGGTCACGCCCCAATTCGATTGGGAATAGTTTTGCGCATTGGAGACGAACTGGCTGACAACGTTCGGATCCAGGGCCGGATTGAAGTAGGGATTATCGCTGTTGAGATACATATTAAAGAGGAAGTCAGTGCCGCCCTGTGCGTCGCCGGGGGGAACCGCCAGGGTGAATGTCAGCATTCCCGAATACCCGGCCGGCACCACGGGTACGAGAATCGGAAGATTGATAAAGGTGGGCTGTGGCGTGGCTAACAACATGGGTACGCCCGGCCAATTGCTGTAGATCTGAGAAGCGTTCGACGGTGGCGGCAGAAGCGGAAATAAGAGATTGAAGGCGAAGCCGGTGGGCACTCCGACAATAATGGGCACACCGAGAGCATCGGTGTTACCACGGTTTGCGATTAGGATTGAATAGGGTCCGGGCTGTCCATTCGCGCGGATTGCACTCCGTCCCACCAGGCTGACGAAGAGCCGCGGCGATTGCGGCGCCGCCACTGTGAAGGCACCAGGCAGTGCCGCCAATGTTCCATCCGGGTTGGTCACAACCACGTCCCAGCGTCCTTGCGCCGCACCGCTCAAGTCAAACGTCCCGGACATGGACGCCTGGCCGGGATCTTCGGCGGTAGGCGAGGCAGAAATACTCTGCTGTCCGGCGAGCCGAAGTTGCACCGTGGCGCCGCTCAGCATGCCACTGCCGGAAATGACGGCAGTCACCGAGCCGCCGCTGCCGCCTTGCGCGGGTGATATCGCAGAGAGGAACAGTCCCCGCGTCGCCTCGAAGGCGCCAATATCGCAACGTGCACCCTGCGGCCGGAAGAGTCCCCGCTGGTCCGTAATGGCGCAAGCCGATCCCCCCGATCCTGGTGTACTAGAACTGCCCGCATCGATGGCGGGACTGCCGGGTAGCAAAGCGACAGTCGGAGTAGGACCACCATTGTTCGTGAGGTTTCCCAGCCAGGGATTCACGCCGGTGATGTTGGTCGAGGTGTTGCCCGTGAGCAGACAACCCGTCGGATCTTGAATCAGGTTGTATCCAAGCGAGACATTGTTTGGGCTGCCTCGGCCAGGAAGCTGGCCGGCGGTCGAACAGTCGGATTCAACTCCTCCACTCGTATTTCCGGCGATGATCGTGTTTCCCATCGAAATGGATCCCCCCACAGAACCATTATTGAATACTTCATAACCTCCGGCCCCGGATGCGGTGTTCTGTGTGATCGTCACGTTGTTCATGGTCTGCGTGCCGAAGTTCTCAATACCGCCGCCTCTCGAGCCGGCGCCGTTGCCAGAAATCGTGGTATTGGTGAGGGCAATCGTGACAAGCGGGCCAAGTAGGTTGTAGATGCCACCTCCATCTATGCCTGCATTATTTCCCGAGATCGTGCTCTCCGTGATCGATGTGACTCCTTGGTTAGCTATTCCACCGCCGCTATAGCCGGTGGCTATGTTAGAACTCACGATGCTGTAGGAGACGCTGAGGGTGCCTGAGTTATATATGCCACCTCCGCTGTATCTTGCATCGTTCCCGGTGATAGTGGAGCTAACAATATTCAGGTTGCCAAAGTTGTAGATCGCGCCTCCATCCAGCCCTACGCAGCTGGTCACGTTGCTTTCTATCAGTGATACGTTTCCCGCATTGATGAGGCAGCCACCACTGTAATAGGCCGAACCGTTCTGTAGAGTTACGCCTTGCAGCCTAACAGTCGCGCCTGCGCTGACCCAAGCTGCGCGATCGGTTTGTCCAGCATCAATGATGGTTTGCGCTGCCCCGGCACCCTGGATCGTGATTTGACCTGTGAAACAAATAGCGGTAACAACGCCTGGATCAGTGTCAGGTCCGCTGTATACCGGGTACAAACAGGGCGTTGGAAGAATAAGCTCATAAGTGCCACCGGGGAGGGTAATTTGGTGGGCACCGGGATCAGCGTTAGACTCCTGGACTGCCGCCCGCAAAGTGCATTCGGGATTCCCCGAGCCGTCCGGAGCAGTCTCGCCGGTCGAGCATTTGCCGTCTCCGGGCGTCTGGTCCACCCGGTCGGCCGTGCTGTTGACGGTGAAGTTTTGCGCATGAGCAGCTGGGATCAAGAAGATCAGAAGCATGAGAGAGATTGCATTCCACAGCGCTCGATGCAATCGGCCGGTTCGAGATGCAAACGCCAATTGGCGAAGCGAAGGTCGATCACTCAAGTGAAGGTGCTCCTCTATGTGCGTTGCAAGCGAGCTGCAACTCGATCCGGAGAATTGGTCTCAAGGCGGCTGGGTCTGCGTCCGAAATTTTGTTTTCTAAGTCATAATGTGCAAAACGGAGGCGAATCCCCTCATCGATTTGTAAATAATTATTTGAAGGCGCGGCCGAAGAAGCCTCCCGCGCCATACCGCTCGGCCCAAATTGGTCGTTTCGGTTGACCAATTATGGATGGATTATTCAGGCCGGCAGCCATATGACTTGAATAACAAAGTTACGGCGATTCCTCTCGACGAGATTATTGCGATGAAACGCGTCGAGCTTCTTTAGGATATGGTGGCGTGAGCCGGGCCTGGATCGGCGCCGCTTATTGGTTTACGGCATCGACCTCGTTCGCGAATCCGGCAATCACGGATCGCGCGCTCACTCAGTGACACTTTCGCTGGCATTGCGCCCGCAGCGTTCCGCTCCGTTGTTCGATTTGCCCATCGCGCTCCATTGTCGCGAGAGTTCGGTACAAAGTCTCATGAGTCAGCCCTAAATCGCGCGCAAGCTCCTTCAGTGTAGCGCTGATCTTCACCTCACGGTGTGAACCAAAGCCATCCGAGATGAGCAGATGCCGGATTCTCTCTGCCGCGCTCTTCAGGCTAAGCCGCTCGACGCGACTTCTAGCAGTCCGCAGCTGGCGCGCGAGTAAGGAGACCCATTGCCGAGCAAAATCCGGGTCGGCTTGGATGAGATCTGAAAGGTTGGCCGCATTGCCTGGGCTGCCTAATTGGAGAATGAGCGCTCCAGCCTTGTACGAAGCGCGAGTAGCACGAGCGCGCAGGGCGGCAGGAAACACACTCATTGAAGATTTTTGTGTCAAGGCGCTCCTTCCTCAAATTTAGCTGCGGCGTCTGGCTGGCCATTTTAATGCCTGGCGGACTATGAAAAATGGTCGCCTTCGGGCACTCACCCAGTCCGACCGCCAGTCTTTCTTCGTGTTCCCGCGAATCCCCACTGAGGCGGATCGCAGACCTTCAGTTTGCCAACCACCCCGCCTTGGCACGCGCGGCGAGGAATGCCCCGAAAGGCGCTATGCTAACGGCCAGCAAGCAATAGTCAGGACCCTGGGAGAACACTGATGGCCATTAATGTTGAGGTCAACGGTAAGTCCTTTTCAATTGAGGCCGATCCGAATACTCCGCTCCTCTGGGTGATCCGCGAGGAGCTTAAGCTCACCGGCACAAAGTTTGGCTGTGGAATCGGCGCGTGTGGTGCGTGCAGCGTCCATGTCGATGGCGAAATCACCCGTTCCTGCCTAATCCCGGTTGCCGCCGTTGCCGGCAAGAGGATTACGACGATTGAAGGAATTGCGGCGCCCAACGGTGCGCTGCATCCGGTGCAGCAGGCATGGATCGATGCGCAGGTACCGCAATGTGGATATTGCCAGTCGGGCCAGATTATGGCCGCGGTTGCATTGATCAAGAAGACCGTTCTGCCGACGCCGACCCACATCGACGAGGCGATGACCAATATCTGCCGCTGCGGAACCTATCCGCGTATCCGCAGGGCCATCTTGGCGGCCACCGGCCAAGCTGCTGCCGCCGCGCAAGGAAACTCCTAATGGGTGTTAAACGCAGAGCCTTTCTAATCGGTGGTGCCGCATTGATCGGCGGCGGCCTATTTGCCGTTTCCTGGTCGGAAAGAGCGGCAACGCGCAGGGCTGCGAAACTGGTAGCTAAAGACAAGGCGGGCGTTTTCCAAACATGGATCCGCATTAGCGAGGACGACACCGTCACGATCTTCTCGCCGCACGTCGATTTTGGCCAAGGTTCGGTGACCGGAATCGCACAGATGGCGGCTGACGAGCTGGACGCGGACTGGTCAAAGGTGGTGGTGGAATCCGCGCCTGTGAATGTGGCATTTGCAAATACGCCGCTGGCGAAAGGATTTGGCGCAGAGTTACTGCCCTTCTCCGTGCCGCCGTTTCTGGGCGGGATTGTGGGTTCCACCTTCGCCATGGTGGCGCGCAACATTCCGCTGCAGGTCACGGGAGGATCCTCCAGCATCCGCGCGACCGGCCAGATGGGTATGCGCGTGGCCGGTGCCGCCGCGCGAAACGCATTGGTCGCCACGGCCGCCAAGCGCTTAGGCGTCCCCGAATCCGAATTGACGACTGCAAAATCCCAAGTGATCCATGCCAAGAGCGGCAGAACGCTGGGCTATGGCGAGCTCGCTGCTGAGGCCGCCGATATGACACTCAATGGTGAGCCCAAGTTCAAAGACCCCAAGGACTATCGCTTGATTGGCAAAGCGATTCCGCGGCTGGATATTCCTGCGAAGGTCAATGGCAGCGCCCAATATGGCATGGATGTGCAACTGCCGGATATGCGCGTGGCCACGATCATGGCCGCGCCCGTGCGCGGCGGAAAACTCGAGAGCGTCGATCCTGCGCCGGCCTTAGGAATCAACGGCGTAGAAAAGGTCATCAAGCTCGACAATTCGGTAGCGGTTCTGGCCAAGGGCTACTGGCAGGCGCTCACGGGCCTGCGGGCACTCTCGCCTAAGTTCTCCGATGGCGGACACGGAGCGCTGTCATCCGCTTCCATTGCAGCGGCGCAATCCGCCAAAATTAAATCGGCCAAGCCGGATCATAAAAGCGGCCATGGCGATGTGCCGGCCGCCCTTGCGGCGAGTGGTGTGAAATTGGTCGAGGCCCAGTATGCCGTGCCATTCATTCATCACGCGATGATGGAGCCCTTCGCACTCACGGCCCACTTCAAGGACGGCAAGCTTGAGCTCTGGGGTGGCGTTCAGGATCCACTGCATAGCCGCAAGGCCGCGGCTGAAGCTGCCAGTATCAGCACGGATCAAGTCATCTTCCACCCGATGATGATGGGTGGCACCTTTGGTCGTCGCCTGCCAGGATTTTGCGAGATCATTGGCCAAGTGGTTCAAATCGCCAAGCAAACCCCCTACCCCGTCAAGCTGATCTGGTCACGTGAGGAGGAAGTGAAACACGGTACCTATCGGCCTCAGGCATCAGCGCATCTTAAGGCAGCACTTGATAAGGACAGACGCATTGTCGGTTGGACGACTGACTATGCCCAATCAGAGGACGCAACGCGGGAAACTCGTTTTGTCTATGACGTTCCGGCCTTTGCGATGCGCCACTACGAATTTGCTACCAATCAGCACGATGGCCCCTGGCGTTCGGTCAATTCCAACCAAAACGGCTTCTATTCCGAAAGTTTCATGGACGAGTTGGCGTTCGCGGCGGGCGAAGATCCTTATCAATTCCGCCGCAAACATCTGCATCCGGGATCCCGTTATTTGGCTGTATTGGATGATGTGGCAACGCGCAGCGGCTGGGGCTCGCCACCCAGCGCCGGGCGGGGTCGCGGCATCGCCCTGGTGGAATCGTTCAACACTATCGTCGCGCACGTGGTCGAGGCATCTGTCGGCGATGACGGGCGCCCGCGCGCGCATAAAGTGTGGTCAAGCGTGGATTGCGGTCGGGTGGTCAATCCGGACGGCGCCGCCGCGCAGATTACGGGCGGCATTATCATGGCTCTGTCGACCTGCCTCGATGAAGCCATCACGCTCGACCAAGGCGCCGTGGTGCAATCAAACTTTCACGACTATCGACTCTTGAAGCTGGCCGAAGCGCCCGACGTGGATGTGCATTTTCTGGCAAGTAATGCCTCCATGGGCGGACTCGGCGAGCCGGGTGTTCCGCCAACTGCACCGGCATTCGCTAACGCGATTTTCGCCGCAACCGGCATACGCATCCGGCAATTGCCGTTTCGCAACCAGGCGAAAGCCTAGCTGAGAAGCCACATGGATGCCTAAAGGAAAGGCATACGCCGTGGGGACATACTCCATGATCAAGTACGGCTGACCCTGGGGTGTCGCCCCAGCATCGAATACCTTGGCGATCGCCGGATGATCCATGATCGCGAGTGATTGGCGCTCGGACTGAAACCGCCGTACCACTGCCTCGTCGTACATCCCCGCCCTGATCAGCTTCAAGGCCACCAAGCGGCGCACGGGTAAGGTCTGCTCGGCCAGCCATACCTGCCCCATGCCGCCTTCGCCGAGCTTGCGGATCAGTTGGAAACGCTCGGCAAATTGCTGCCCCTCGGCCAAACCCGCAGCGGAAAACGCGTCATCGCCGGCCCCAAGTATCGCCGCCGCCGGCGACCCGAGAAACTCGGGACTGAGTCCGTCGCCGACCGACAGCAGCGACTCCAGCTCGATGCGCAGCGCCGCATCCGACGCGCCAACCTCGTCGAGAAATTGGGCGCGCGCCTGCGCGTCGAGCGCCAGTGCTTGGTGCAGCAGCTCTTTGACTTGGCCCCAGCTGGGCGCGCTCACGGCGACCCGGCGCGGCTCATTTCACGGCGCAGCCAGATTCGCGCAGTAGCCCAGTCCCGCTCGACGGTCGCCACCGAGAACCCGAGTACCTGAGCGATTTCGGGCACCGTCAGACCGCCGAAGAACTTCATCTGGACGATCTCGCTCTGCCGTCCATCGATCCGCGTCAACTCCTCCAACGCGTCGTCCAAGGCGACGAGCTCGTCATCGGAAGCGACAGGGAGTTCCGCAATCTCCTCGAGCGCGATCCGAAGTCCGCCATCGCGTTTGCTCGCGTGACGGCTGCGGGCGTACTGCATGAGAATTTGGCGCATCAAGCGCGAGGCGATTGCCACGAAGTGCGCGCGGTTCTGCAGTTGGGCGGGTTGGCTGCCGATCAACTGCATGAAGGCTTCATTGACGAGCGCGGTGCTCTGCAAAGTGTGATTCGCGCGCTCCGATTGGAGGTGGTAGTGCGCCAGGCGCCGCAGTTCCTGGTAGATCACGGGTACTACCGCGCCCAGCGCATCCTGGTCCCCCTGGATCCATTGCTGCAGCAGCTCGCTGACCTGACCGGAGCGTTCCGACATCGGGGTCCCTTGGCTCTTGTGGCTTTGCCGCCTCAGACTATTCGCGTCTCTCACGGCCGTCAAACGATGCACACCCCCCGCATGCGAGAAGCCCGGCGCATTTTGTAATGCAAGACAATTGGATCAATTCTGCTGAAGTTCCGACATCGTTCGCGACGAGCTGGCCTTCCGTTCCGTTTTCTGATGCCACCAGATGCGGCGGGCAAATAATTCAGGCCATTCTACGAGAAGATTAAAAAGGGCGGACGCAGTGGAGTGGCTCGGCTTTCGCCCATAGTGGTTGGGCGATTGGAACATTTGGACCGCGCATTTTGTCCCTGCTGCAAGGAGGGCCCGGACTCGACGGCTTGTGGAGCCGCAGAATCCGGGAGGAGAGTTAGAGTTGCCCCTCCAACTCTCCGCCGCCTGCGGTTGTCCACGGCCGCACAGGGTCGCGATGATGCCTGGCGACTGTGAAAAACGCGAAACCGCCGGCCAGCAGCGCAAATCCGCCATTCAGCAGAAACACGACCTTCCCGAGATTATTACTGAGACTAAAATCTTCAAGGGAAACGCCGAGCGACCCCCGCACACCTGAAGCGGCATCGGCCTCAACTGCGGGCACTTCCGATCCATAATTCCGCCCACCAAATGAGTCACCCACTTGCGCCGACGCCACGCCGAATACCGTGAGAGAAACCGCGAAGAAGAAAGCAGTCAAAGCACGTTGTGTGCTGTTCATTTTGCATTCCTTGGTTGGACTAACGATCAAGGCTGATCGCTGTTGTCCCTTAAGTTGCTCAAGCTACCTCGTCTGACCAAAACGTCTGTTCACCTCTAAATGTGCAGAGCGCACGCGAATCCCCTCATCGACCAACAAGATATTTTGATTCGGGGCGCGAATGCGGATCCGTGCCGATCTTTGATCTGCACACCGGGACTACACGCGCCGCGCAAAACGTCGTCGTACGGGGCTTTTCCAATTCAGCGCACGCCGGCGGGTCGCTCACTCAAACTGCCGGTGATTAGTTTGTCTCTTGTCGCGGCGGCATAGCTGCCGTTCGTGACAGATCGGAAGGGATCGAAAATCGGACATCGATCATGTTTGAGCTAATTCAGCCCAATGTAAGTGCAGCGGCGACCACCAGGAAGCAGTCGCGCCATCACGTAACATAGATTATAGTTATATATTGTAATATATTGATTCAAATAGTAAAATTATGGTGGGACGGCTGACCACCGAATAGTCGACCTATGCTGTTGTGCGCTTCGCGGTCAGGCCCCAACTAGGGCCCTTTAAAACGTTGGCTGTTGTTGGACGGCCCCGGATGATTCAATCAGCACGTGACAATTTTTCCGCTGGACCGTCGCGTCAAAATCGGAAAACGAATCCGGCGCCCACGGTTCTTGGTTGTGCAAGAGCGTAGTCGATTTGCGGTATGTTCCCGGTGACGGCGTCCTGCTGCATGCGGGCGAAAGAGTACGCATGCGCATTAGTGAGATTGTTTGCATACACTCGATAAGTCCAGGCGCCGGAATTGATAATGGCGTTCGCATCGGCCAGTGTGTAGCTGGGCAGCACGAAGTAAGGCAGGCCCGCGGCCAACTCGGCGCCTTCCTGCTGACCGATCCAGCGAACTCCGGCGCCGACATGCGCGGTCATTGACGAGGACAAGTTCCATCCGTAGTCCGCGGTCCCAGACACCGTCCATTTCGAAACATTGGCCAATTGGGCCCCCAAAATGAACGGGTTCGCCACGTCGGCGTTCAACGATGTCAGGTGTGCATCGGTGTAAGCGCTGTTGAGGCCGAATATCAGGCCATCAATGGGCGAATAGCTGGTGGTGAGTTCGAGGCCGTCGCTGCTCGCTGCTCCGCCGTTTGTCACATAACCTACCCCATTGAGCAAGGCGTTCAGCTGAATGTCTTTCCAATTGATGTGATAGACCGCGAAATCCGCAAGCGCACGCCGATCCAAGAACTCGCTTTTGACCCCCACTTCGTAACTGGTCAGCGTCTCCGAACCGACCGTCGCCTGAGGAACTCCGGGGTATGGCGTGTTGGCGCCTCCGGGAGCGTAGCCCGTGGCCACGCGCGCGTAGGCCATGATGTCTTTCGTGAAATGATAGCGGGCGCTGCCCATCCAAGTCGTATTGTTCGCCTCCGAAGGAACCGGCGGCAAAGTCGTGCCCGGTGTTTGCGGATAATCCAACAACAATCCCGCCTCTGTTATCTGGAAATTCTGCTTGTTCTTCGAGTAGCGCACACCGCCGGTCACATCCAAAGCCGAGGTAATGGTCCACGTGAGATCGGCAAACCCTGCGTATTCTTGGTACGTCGTGGGAACATTCGCGTAGGCCAGATACGGGGCAAACTCAGCGATGGGCTGGTATGAAGTATCGAAGCCGAAGACTTTCTGTTCATTGCCTTGATGCTCGTCGGTGTAGAAGGCGCCGACCTGCCAAGAGATCACGTTGTTTATCGGCGAGGTGAGCCGCAGCTCCTGCGTCCATTTCTTCAAGTCGAACCGGTTAAATTCGTAGGCGAGACCCGGCTCCAGGCCGACCAACGGAAAGACGTTGCCAAACTCCTGAGTCTGGTTGGCCGTCTGGCCGGAGATCAATTGCGAATAACTGCTGGCGGATACTAAATCGGCAAATCCCAGATCCCAATCCACGGTGCCCGAATAAAAATACAATTTGTTATAGAAGGGCTGCAAAAAGGCCTCGGACTCGGTCAAAGGACCCACGGGTACGCCGCCGGAGACCAGACTGGGTGCCGTGGCTGACGGCGGGGACACCGTCGGATTGACAAAAGAATTGACCGCATCATCGGCTGACTCGGTCGTCTGCGCCATGACGTTCAACTTTACCGTGAGGTCGCTAGTCGGCTGCCAAAACATCGCCAAACGACCACCATACTGTTTCAGATCATTGGTGTTGGTGGCGCCGCTGTAGGCGTTATTGATATAGCCCGGGGTATATTTGTAGAATCCGCTGGCGCTGGCGGCCAGCGTGTCCTCAATGAGAGGAATGTTCACATGCCCCATCAGACTCGCCTGCGGCTCGCCTGCGCTCTGCACGGCACCGATGTCCGCAGCCACATCGCCACTGAATTTATGGGTATCGGGTGTCGTCAGGACGTACTTCAGCAGGCCACCCATCGAGGAGGCGCCATACAGCGTTCCCTGTGGACCACGCAAGACCTCGATGCGGTCTAGATCGAAGGGCAGCAGATCCAAAGTCAGGCCGCCCGACTGCGCCCAAATTCCGCTCGAGCCCAATGGCGCTTCATCGATGTAGGTGGCAACTTTGCTGGTTCCACCGATGGGCGATATGCCCCGAATGGTGATGGCGCTCTGTCCCGCCGATCCGGTGGTACTGACCGTCACTCCCGGTGTGTAGGCCAAGTAATCGGAGAGTTGAGCTTTCTGCTGCTCCTGCAATGTCGCACCGCTGATCACGGTGACCGACTCGGCGACATCTTGCACCAGTTCTAAGCGTTTACTCGCCGTCACCACAATTTCCTGAAGACTATCCGTAGAGGAATCTGCAGCGAAGCCGACTTCTGCGAGCAGCAAAGCGGCGACGATTGCGCAACTCGTGAGAGATCGCATTGACACGATTCTTCTACGCATTGCTTATCCCCTGTCCGTTGTTTACATTATGGCGTTTATAGCAATAAAGTAGCGTTTATAGCAAATCCTCTTCATAACGGATATTTGTTGTAGAGATGCGGGGTGTGGCTCTTTTTAGCTCGCTCGGGTAAATTTGCCTGATAGGAGACTAAATGGCTGCAAATTATCCGCGCGGACGTACGCCGGCGAAGCCGGGAGCTGCATTAAAGGCAATTCGTGCGCAACGAGGCTTGACCTTAGCAGAGGTCAGCGAGCGGACCGGGCTGACCGTTTCGGCACTATCCAAGGTCGAGAACGATAAGATTGATCTATCGTTCGACAAACTCGCGCGCCTGAGCGCGGGGTTAAAAATCGACATCACCCAACTCTTTGGGCCGGCGGGGAGCGAGGCACCGCGACCAGAGAGTGCGACGCGGCGGAGCATCACGCACGCAGGCGCTGGTCGATCCATTGAGACATCTAGGGGCAACTACCTATACCTAGCGGGGGATTTGCTGCATAAGCGAGTTGTGCCGATCATCGGGGAGGTGTTTGCGAAAGACATTCAGACCTATGGCGAACTCATGCGCCATCCGGGTGAAGAGTTTGTTTACGTCCTGGAGGGCACGCTTGAGCTTCACACCGAGATGTATACGCCGGCCCGACTCGAGAAAGGGGATTCGGTTTATTTCGACAGCGGCATGGGCCACGCATACATCGCAGTCGGGGAGGCCCCGTGTCGCATTCTGTCAATCTGCACCACGCCAGAGCGCGAACTGATCGAAGGTCACGTGTCAATCGCCAGTGCGAACGAAGATGCCGACGCGCGTCCGCAGCCGACGTCGAAGCGCCCACCCAAGAAGGTCAAACAGCTCAGAAGGGCTTAGCGGCGCCCGCGAACGCTCTGCAAATCCCGTTATTGCCTCTTTGCTTCGGCACGCCGCAATAGACGTGCAGGGGACATTTGCGTGAGGTCAATGTTGAATGCAAGCAGGCGCTCGTCGATCTGCCGGCCCAGAGCGAGCGATGCAGCTATTTGGCTAAGGGCCGGCGCGGTTTGTATCCCGTAACCGCCGAGCGCCGCCAGCCAGAAAAATCCTGGCTGAAGTTCGTCGAATCCGATCACGGGCGACTCATCGTCGACGAAAGACCTCAATCCTGCCCATCGATGGGCAATGCGGTGAACTTGCAGGGTTGTGGCGCGCTCAAGACGATCAACCGCGGTTGCGATGTCAAACTCATCAGCTTGCGCATCGCACGGGTCACTTCCGGTCTCATCCGCCGGCGACAGCAGTAGCATACCGGCATCTGGCTTGAGGTAGAACTCCTCGTCGACGTTGAGGACCATTGGCCATCCCCCAATCGCCAAGTCGGAGGGCGGCTGTATGAGGCATACAGTGCGGCGGCGGGGTTGCAAACCAATGTCTTGTGCCCCGGCCAATCCGGCGATCTCCCCTGCCCACGCTCCCGCTGCGTTAACGATCGTTCCGGCATGCACTTTTCCGTGTGTCGTGCTGACAGTCCATCCGGTACCCTTGCGATCAATTCTAGTTACCCGCGTGCTGGTAGATAGAGACCCGCAGCGCGCCTTGAGCCAGCGTAGATAGCCCCGTTGCAACTCGTGCACCTCGATGTCCGCCGCGTTGCGGCTTAATGCGGCGCCCACCAGTTCCGTGCGGCGTAGCACAGGACAAAGCGCCACAGCATCGGAGACCGAGCGCGACTGCAGGTCCCCGGCGTGTCCCACCGACGTCAGGAAATCTTTCAATGCGCACTCTTGGCCGCGACGCGCAATGATGAGAACCTGCCGCGGTTTCACCAGGGCGATCGACGTAAAGCCTGACGGTGGAGAGAAAAAGAATGCGCGGCTGGCGCGAGTAATCGCGCGAACAAGCTCGTTGCCATAGGCTTCTGAGAAAATCGCGGCGGAGCGACCCGTTGAGTGATAGCCAGGTTGATCTTCCATCTCCAACAGCTTGACCGTCGCATGTGCGGCCAACTGGGCGGCGACAGAGGCGCCGACAATGCCAGCGCCAATCACGACGAATTCGTAGTCAGGTATCATGCTTAACGCGCTTGATGCATTGAATTTTTAGGTGATTCTTTCTTGAATACTTGAGGACGGAAGCAGGCCAGGATCGAGCGTATGCAGCATTTGAACCTGGCGGAGCGGCTTAAATCCGTTCGGGAAACATCATCCCAATTAGCTGTACAGTGGCCGTTTCCGCTCTTCCTTCGCGCACCATTATTTGCTAGTCTTCTCCTTTATAGCAATTTTTTATCCCGATAGGAAATATACCCGCTTGCTGCGCGAGATTCGGTAACCGCTGGCTCGCCTCCCAAGGCCCATGTAATGCCCCCACTCGACGGCGATGTCCTGGCCCTTCTCGACGCAAGGTCAGGTCGGCGTGTTTAGTCTCGCCGCAGCAGTCTCACTTTGTGGGCTCGCTGCAACGGGTGTGTATGCAAATCCGGCACTGACCCAGCCCCACTCTCTCGAACCGTCGGCGCTGCCGTCAGCCCCTTCGTCCGACTTGTCATCAAGGGGCGCGGAATTGACTCAAGCCGACGCTGGTGCGTGGCTCGATGGTTTCATGCCCGGTGCGTTGTCTCGGGGCGACATCGCCGGAGCGGTGGTCGTGATAGTCAAGGATGGCCGCATCCTGACGCAACGCGGATTCGGCTTTGCAGACATCGCGGCTCGAAAGAAAGCAGACCCTGAAACGACGCTTTTTCGGGTCGGCTCGACATCTAAGCTGTTTACGTGGACGGCAGTGATGCAGCTGGTCGAACAGGGCAAGCTTGACCTCGATGCCGATGTCAATCGGTATCTAGATTTTAAGATACCGCCCTACCAAGATAAGCCGATCACCATGCGCCAGATCATGACGCATACGTCAGGCTTCGAAGATGCCTTTAAGGGTGGAATTGCCTTCGAAGGTCAGGTGGATCCGCTCGGGAAAGTAGTCAAACGCATGCTTCCCTCCCGAATCTATGACCCGGGCTCGACGCCGGCCTACTCTAATTACGCGACGGCGCTCGCCGGATACATTGTCGAGCGGGTGTCGGGATTGCCGTTCGACGACTACATCGAGCGAAACATCTTCCAGCCGCTCGGCATGAACCACTCGAGCTTCCGCCAGCCCTTGCCCGTAGACCTGGCGCCCTTCATGGCAAAGGGATACCCGAAGGCTTCATTGGATCCCAAGCCCTTTGAACTGATTTCGGTGCCACCGGCCGGGTCGCTGTCAATGACAGGCGCGGACGCCGCCAAATTTATGATCTCGCAGCTGAACCACGGTGCGGGTTTGCTGAAACTCGCGACTGCGCAGCTGATGCAGACTCCGGAGTACGGTTCGGATGCCCGTCTCAATCGCATGGCTCTGGGATTCTACGAGCAGCGGATCAACGACCTCGAAGTAATCGCCCACGGTGGAGATCTGATCTTCTTTCACGGCTATATGTGGCTGTATCCGCAGAAGAATGTGGGGTTGCTGGTTGAAATGAACAGTGCGGGTGAAGAGTCCGCTCCCGACATCCTTCGTCAGATGCTCTTTGAACAGTTCAGCGACCGCTATTTTCCGGCCGCGAATTACGGCGCTCTGGTGGAGCTTCCTACCGCTCGTGAACATGCTCGCATGCTCATGGGCAGCTATATCAGTAGTCGCGGCGCTTTCACGAACTTCGTGGACATCAATAACCTACTAAGCCAGGTCGGGATCGGACTCGATGCGCAGGGCCGGCCTCTAGTGCCTGACCTCTTCGATCGGCCATCGCGCACATGGATTGAGGTAGAACCCTTTCTCTGGCAAGACGCGTTGGGTCATGCGCGTCTTGGTGCAATCGTCAAAAATGACCTAGTGGTCCGTTGGAGTATCGATGAGATCTCGCCATTCATGGTCTACGATCGGGCGCCTTGGTACCGAGATGCCATTTGGCTACTGCCGTCCCTTATCGCTGCACTCGCCGCTGTTTTGCTCGCGGCTGCTGCGTGGCCCGTGGGAAATCTCGTGCAGCGCTACTGGCGGCGACGCGGAGCGGTAATGACGCGCCCCGAAATCGTGCTGCGATCGGATCGCGCCTTTGCCGTCTTCGCCTGGCTCGTCGTTCTGGTCAGCGGCGGATGGGCCGTCACATTAGTCACCCTGGTGGAGTCGATGAGTACCCTAGAGTGGCCAATCTGGCTGTTGCAAATTGTGGGGACTCTTAGCTTCTTCGGACTGGCCGCGACCGCGATATGGAAACTCGTCGGGACCCGGAAAATCGGACGCGGCTGGTTTGCCCAGCTCTGGGGCATCCTTCTGGTTGCCGCCTCCGCGATCATTTTGTGGGTGGCCCTCGCATTCCACCTGATTGGTTTTGGCGCGAAATATTGATGCTCAAGACAATTCAGCATGAGAGGCGAGAGACACATCAGCCGTCCCGAAAGCCGATTGCGACAGCGCTCGCGGCTATGCTCGCAGTGGCGACTCTTGTGCCCGCGGCACTCGCGCAAAGCCGAACGCCGCAAGAAGACAAAAACAGCTCCGCGATCCCAATCTCGCGCGAAAAGATCGACAGTACGGTCGCCGCGGCCATGCGCGCGTTCCAGGTGCCGGGTGTTGCGGTCGGCATCATCAAAGATGGCAAATTGATTTTCGCCAAGGGTTATGGCGTGCGCGAGGTGGGCAAGCCCGGCCGAATCGATGCCGAGACGTTGTTTCAAATCGGCTCAAATACCAAAGCATTCACCACGGCCGCGCTTGCTATCCTGGTCGATGAAGGAAAGATTCGCTGGGACGACAAGGTGATCGACTATCTGCCAGAATTCAGATTGTACGATCCTTATGTCACACGCGAATTCACCATCCGCGATTTGTTGACCCACCATAGCGGACTGGGGCTTGGGGCCGGCGACTTGATGTTTTTTCCGCCCACTGACATGACCCGTGCGGAGATCATCCACAGTCTGCGTTACCTGAAGCCCGCGTCAAGCTTTCGATCCAAATACGACTACGATAATCTTCTCTACATGGTAGCCGGTCAGGTTATTCCACGGGTCACCGGAAAATCGTGGGAGGAGTTTGTCACGGAGAAGATCATGGGGCCGCTACACATGGCGCCTTGCGCGGCAAGCTTCGGTGGCATCACCGATCGAAGCAATTTGGCAGCACCGCATGTCGTGACTGACGGCGAGGTCCAGTCCGTGGCCGTGCTCAACATGGACACGATCGGGCCCGCTGGCACGATTAACTGCAGCATCAAAGGCATGGCGGAATGGGTTAAGACGCAACTGGCTGAAGGGAAGACACCCAGCGGCGAGCATCTGTTCAGCGCCGAGCGCAGCAAGGAGATGTGGACGCTGGTCACCCCAACGCCAGTCGACTCCCTTTTATCGTCGATGTACGACGCCCATTTCTCGGGCTATGGGCTTGGATGGTTTCTGTGCGACGCACACGGCAAAGAGCGCGTCTATCACGAGGGCGGCGTCCTGGGAACAGTCACGTGGGTCAGTATGATCCCAGAGCTTAACCTGGGAGTCCTTGTGTTCACCAATCAACAGAATGATGCGGCGATCGAAGCCATCGGTGGACAGATCCTCGACGCCTATCTTGGCGTCTCGTCGCGCGACTGGGTCGCCATTGCAAAGAGAATCATGGACGAACGCGAAAGCGACGCAGGCGCTGTAGAGAAGGCAGCCACCGCGGTCACAACGGTCGCCGGGCCGCCCGCGCTCCCGCTCGACACCTATGTGGGCACCTACAGCGATCCATGGCGCGGGGATGCTTTCGTGCGAAAGGAAGGCAACGGTTTGGTGCTCCGAATCAGCCGCACCAAGTTTCTCGAAGGCCCATTAGTCCATTACAGCGGAAACATCTTTATCGTCCGGTGGAGCGACAGCTCCTTGAATGCAGACGCATTCGTACGATTTGAGCAAGGCTTTAGCGAACAGGTCGTTGGCATGACCATGCAAGCAGTATCGCCTACCACGGACTTTAGTTTTGATTTTCAGGATCTCGACTTCAAGAAGATCAATGGCACAGTTCCGGGGCCATAGGAGATTGTCTCGGGACACCCATCCACAAGCGTCCGGCAGCATCGACTTGGCAACGCCGTAGCCCGCAGGAAATCATTATGAAAACGTCGTTTCAGCGCTTGTCCGTTATTGTCTTTCTTGCCTCATCCGCCTCCCTTGCAAGTTGGGGCCGGTCGCCGACCGTGCGTAGTGTCGATCTGCTCATCGCCGGAGGATCAGTCTATGCGGGCGGCGCCAATATCGAGCCTACGGTGAGGGATATCGGCATTGTCGGCGACAAAATCGTTTTTATCGGTAATGCCACAAAAGAACATATTCAAAGCAAGAAGACACTGAACGCGCAGGGGATGATGGTTATCCCTGGCCTAATTGATGCCCATACTCATATAGATGCTGAGCTCTCCTCGCCTAAAGCCTCTGAAAGACTTGTGGCTCGGCAAGTCATGCAGGGGGTTACGACCAGCATCATCGGGGTAGACGGGGATGGCACGCCCGACGTTCAAGCCGAGTTTGACACGATGGCGCACATGGGTATCGGGCAGAACGTAGCTGCCTATGTGGGATTTGGAGCGATCCGCGAGCGTGTCCTGCAGCAGGACTCCCGCGCACCCACGCCGACCGAACTCCAACGGATGGAATCTTTGGCCGCAAAGGGGATGTGCGAAGGGGCAATTGGCGTGTCATCCGGGCTTTTTTACGCACCCCAAAGTTTCGCCTCCACCGACGAAGTTATCGCCGTTGCCAAAGAGGCGGGTAAGCGGAGAGGTCTTTATGATACCCATCAGCGCGATGAAGGCACCAGTTCTGTCGGTGTTCTCACTTCATTAAAAGAGGCGATCCGCATCGGCGAAGAAAGTGGAGCAACGCTTCACGTTGCCCACATCAAGGTCACGAATAGTTCGCGCCCCGATGGCGAGGACATGGCTGATGTGATTGCACTGATCGAGGCCGCCCGGGCGAAGGGCCAAAAAGTGACTGCGGATCAATATCCTTGGACTGCAGCTAATACTGGACTTGAAGCCGTTGCTATTCCCCGGTGGGCGCAGGCAGGCGGAGCTGAGGCCATGGTAAAACGGTTTGATAATTCGGCGGACCTGGCAAGAATTCGTGTGGAAAGCGGCCTGACGCCGACGCTTGCGCAGAAAATTATGATCAGCGCCGCACCAAAGCAGCCAGACCTGGTCGGAAAGCGCCTTTCCGAGCTAGCAACCCAATGGAACGTTGATCCGACGGATGCGGCGATGCGTGTTCTGCGAGGCGGCGAGCCCGACGTAGTCGTCTTCGTCATGGCCGAGCCGGATGTCGTGAAGATCATGGCGAAGCCATGGGTGATGAGCTCAAGCGACGGCGCCGATGGTGAACATCCCCGTGGCTACGCCAGCTATCCTCGCCTGTGGGAGAAGTACGTAATCGCTCAAAGGGTCCTGACACCTGTTCAGTTCGTGCACCGTTCAACTGGGCTTGAGGCCGACACATTTGGATTGAGGGGTCGGGGATACATCAAGCTTGGGTATTTCGCCGATATCGCAGTGATAGATCCACAGAGGTACCACGCGCGAGCTACTTATGTAGAGCCGACGCTATTATCCACAGGCGTAGTCGATGTGATCGTCAACGGCGGCTTCGAGCTCGAAGACGGAAAGCCTACAGGTATTCTTTCGGGTCGGACCCTGAGAAAAACACCGCCGGCAGGCAGATGCCCTTGACTCTCAGCATTAACCGTTTCTTCTCTAACTCACCCGTATCAAAAAATCCGCTCCTAGCTTGGTTCAAAACATATTTTGGGACTTATCCACTCGATGCGGGACAAGATGTCGCAGAAGGTCATAGAGGATTCGCCATGTCCGTCGGCAACTCGTTTCGTCTCGGCAGCCCCGATCTCTTTCCCCCGGCAGAGCGTCATGTCTATCTCGACGCCGCCTCGGTCGGCCTGAGCCACAAAGGCGGGGCCGCCGCGACCTTGCGCTGGCAGCACGCGCTGGTCGAGGAAGGGACCATCGCCTTCGACGAAGAAGCAGAGGTCGAATGTCTCGACAACCTCAACGCTGCTGCCGCCGGCCTGTTCAACGCCACCCCGGACGATATTGCCATCGCCTCGAGCGAGACGGTGCTGATGCAGTCGCTGGCGTGGGCGGTGATGCCCGCGGCGGGCCGACGGATTTTGACAACGGACATCACGCATCCTTCCACGATCTATCCCTGGAAGCGCGTCTGCGATCATACCGGGGCCGAGCTGAACTGGTTGCGCGCCGACGCAGGGCTGACGATCGATCCGGACGCGCTCGAGGACATGATCGACGGGGATACCGCGGCCGTGGTGCTGAGTCATGTGGAATGGAGCACCGGGCAGGTCTACGACCTGAAACGCTTCGCTGATGTGGCGCACCGCCATGGCGCTCTGCTCATCATCGACGCCACGCAATCCGCCGGGCAAATGCCCATCGACGTGGCGACCGGCGTCGATGCCGCGGCCACCTCGACTTACAAATGGCTATGCGGGCCTTTCGGCACCGGCATGATGTTTCTCTCACCGGCACTGCAAAAGCTCAATCCGGGAATCCTCGGCTGGCGCAGCCACAAGGACATGTGGGATTTCCAGCCTGACAGGCTGGAGTTGCCCGACAGTGCCAAGCGCTACGAATTTGGCACCATGGCCTATGGCACGGCCTATGGCGCGACCGAATCCGTGCGCCACATCCTCGAGACTGGCGTCAACCGAATCGCCGCGCACAATCGCAAGATTTCCGACCACCTGATCGAAGGGCTGAAAGCGCTTGGCGCGCAAGTTTTGGGCCCGAAGGACAGCGCCGATCGCTCGGCGACCGTCGCAGCACGCTTCCCCGGCCGGAACAGCCGGGAGTTCGCGCGAACTCTGAAAGAGGCCAACGTCATCGCCTCGCTGCGCCGTGATTTCATCCGCTTCTCACCGCATTACTACAATAACATCGACGACATCGATCAGGGACTCGCGGCGATCAAGGCAGCACTGTAAGCCGCAATCGCCAAACAAAATGAACCTGGAATCATGGCGACGTTGAACGCAATCGACTTTTCGCGGGACGGCAAACAAGCGAGCATGTTGCCATCCCGCATTCCGCCCATCGCTCGCCGTACGGCCAGATTGTCCTACTGCTCGTCTGCTCCGCAACAGCCCCCTTGCCCGTTAGAGCTGCTCGCAGCGAGGATCTACGGTGGAAAGTTCTAGGAAAATCGCGCTGTCCAAACTCACCCGGCTCCTAGCGCCGCAGGAAATTCAGAGCGGGATGCTGCGCTTGCCGATACCCATCGCCCTCGTTTGATCGGCCGAGCACTTGGGGAGACGAGAAGTTGACGAAAATAGTATCACTTGACCAAATTCTTGAGGTGCTTCCGGACATCGATGTCATCGGCGAGATCGAACGAGGCTTTATCGCCCTGTCCGAGGGAAGAGTTGAAGTTCCACCTGTAGGCGAGCTGTTGTTCCCCGAGGAAAACGGCGAGTTTCACATCAAATACGGCGCCGTGCGCGGCGACAACGTGTTCGTCGTGAAACTTGCGACGGGCTTCTTCAATAATCCGAAATTGGGGCTACCGCCTTTCTCAGGCTGCATGCTGGTTCTCTGCGCCAAGACCGGAAAAGTACTTTATATCCTTCTCGAGGAGGGAGAACTCACCAATCACAGGACAGCCGCTGCGGGTGCGGTGGTGGCACGCCATATGGCGCCGCACCAGCTCGAGGTAATCGGCATTTGCGGCTCCGGCGTGCAAGCGCGCCTGCAGGCCGAGTATTTGCGCCAAGTCACACAATGCCGCAACCTTGTTTTGTGGGCGCGCGACGCCGAACGCGCAGCACAGGCCGTCCACGACATCGCGCGCATGGGATACAGAGCGCGTCTTGCGGGAAGCCCGCAAGAAGTTGCCTCGTCGGCGCAGTTGATCGTTACAACGACGGCAGCTCACGAACCATATCTGCTCGCCCGCCACATCAAGCCTGGCACACATATCACGGCGATGGGCTCGGACACCCCCAAGAAAAACGAGATCGATCCGACGATTTTGGAGCGCGCCGCTCTGGTGGTCGCCGACAGCATCCCGCAATGCCTGCTGCGCGGAGAGATCCGCGCGGCGATCGCGGCCGGGGCCCTGAGCCGGGAGGACATCGTCGAACTCGGAAATCTCATTGCCGAAAAGGCGTGCCGGCATTCACCTGACGACATCACGGTGGCCGATCTTACCGGAGTCGCCGTCCAAGACATCATGATCGCTAAAGCCGTGGTCGCAGAAACGATTTGAAACCCAATGCACGCGTAGTGCGAACGCAAGGACCTTGGAAGCCGTGTAAAATAATTTAATGTAGATTATTGATTATTAATATAATTTATTGATTTAAAAAGAGTTGGGACGGCTGGCCACCGAAAAGTCGAGCTAAATGCCTAATTATTAAGGTATTTTGTTGTGCGGGTCGAGATCAGGCCCCAGCTATGGCCCTTCAAAACGTTGGCTGCCACCGAACTTTGTTGGACATCGTACGCTTCTCCTAAGCGCTCGCTCTTGTGACTTGTGACGCCATAGTTGCTGTATATGTTACGTGTTAGCTGCGCAGTCCTTGGGGTGTGAAGCTGATCGTGGGCCGTGGGTTCGCGGGATTGCTCATCGTGTCCTCGGTCTCATACTTCGTGCTACCGATGGTCCCCGCGAGCTTGCCGAGGATCATCGCGGCTTGAGCTTTCCCGCACTCTGGTCGGTATCTCTAGCCCGTGGCTTTCTTTCTCGCCGACCGGCGTCCGAGTGTGCGGTCGAGCTTATCGAGCGGCGCCAGGCCCACCTCTGGTTGACCGCGTGTGGCACGCAGCCGAAAGTGGTTCTCGGCATCAAGCTGTGCGAGCGCTACGGTGGCCACTCCTCTACCAGCTTGTTCAGACTCACACCGCGTGCCCGTGCGAAATCTTTGAGCCGCTGGTGCTTGGTAGCAGGCAAACGGATGGTCAGTGTCGACATACTTCTACTCCTTCAATGGCGCTAACGACTTCAGCCAAGCTCCCGGCGTCTGGACGATGATCCCCGGAAAACGCAGTTCGCCACTGCGGAAATCGCGCCGATTAAACGTCACAATCGGCGCGTCGCCCGCCGCGACAGCCAACTCCAACACGTGATTGTCGCCGTCGTCCAGCAAATTGGGTCTCCAACGGTAATACACCTCGAGCTCGCGCGCCGCCCGTGCGTGACGGGCCGCCGTTGGACACCCTCGACCGTGAAGCCTAATATGGGAATCGTGAATCGTGGCCTAGCCGCTCCCCGGGTGTGCGCCCGATAAAATGCGCGGTTTGAGGTCTGCCCTCAAACCGCCGGCCCAAGCCAGCGCTTGACATAACAGCTGCCAGCCTTATGCCCAATGCGACGTCGCCGCCGATTCCAGAAGCAGCCGTCGAGTCGGTTTACACCGAACTTCGGCGTCTCGCGGCGTTTTATCTGCGGCGCGAGCGCGCCGGCCATACCTTGCAGCCCACAGCCCTCGTGCACGAGGCGTACCTGCGACTCGCTCAGCAGTCCGAGGTCAAATGGGACAACAGGAATCATTTTCTTGGTATTGCTGCTCCGCTCATGCGACGCATATTGGTCGATCATTGCCGAGTCCGGCACGCGGCTAAGCGTGGTGGCGGAGCCGAACGCGTCTCGCTCGATCATCAGATGCTTCCGATGGTTCAGCGCGCGGCAGATGTGGTCTCGCTCGACGAAGCACTGGACGCGCTCGCGGCGCGCGATTCGCAGCAGGCGCGGATTGTGGAGTTGCGCTTCTTTTCGGGCTTGAGTATCGAAGACACGGCAGGAGTTGTCGGGGTCTCGCCCTCAACCGTCAAGCGCGAATGGAATATGGCCAAAGCGTGGCTGGCGCGTGAGCTTCGCGGAGCAGAATGTTGAATGGCGGCAAACTGGGCTCGCACCAAAGAGGTTTTTACACTCGCCTTGGAACGTGATCCTGAGGCGCGGCAGTTCTTCGTGAAGGAAATCTGCGGCGCCGATGACACGCTGCGCGCCGAAGTCGAATCGCTGCTCGCAAACCACGATCGGGCGGACAGCATTTTGGAAGATGCCGGCGCGGCGTTGTGGCATCCTGCATTCGACCTCAACATGATCGGCAAGCGCGTTGGCGACTACCGCATCCTGGGAGAAGCGGGCCGTGGCGGAACGTCGGTCGTCTATCTTGCGGAACGTGCCGATCAGCAGTACCAGAAGCGCGTCGCGATAAAGATTCTTAGGCTCCTCGGCGATGGCGCAGACATCTTGCAGCGCTTTCGAATGGAGCGTCAGGCGCTGGCGGAACTGGACCATCCGAATATCGTGAGACTGCTCGACGGCGGTTCGACCGATGAGGGCCTGCCCTATCTCGTCATGGATTACGTCGACGGCGTGCCGATCGATCGCTATTGTGACGATCACGCGCTCTCGATCGCAGAGAGATTGAGCATCTTCCGCACGCTGTGCGATGCGGTGGACTCCGCGCATCGCAATGGCGTGATTCATCGTGACTTGAAGCCCAATAATATCCTGGTCACGAACGCGGGCGTGCCGCGGCTGATGGATTTCGGGATCGCCAAGCTGCGCGATCCGCAGCGCTTCTCGCTCGCCACCCTGGTCACCGTCAGCGGCATGCGCGCGATGACGCCGGAATACGCCAGTCCCGAGCAGGTGCGCGGACAGCCGCTGACGGCCGCGACCGACGTCTACTCTCTGGGCGTTCTCCTGTATGTGTTGTTGTGCGGCCGTCACCCTTATCGCATCGACAATGACTCGCTGCTCGAATTGGAGAAGCGCGTCTGCCATGACGAACCAGTGCACCCGAGCGTGGCTGCCGGACCCGGGGGGCTCGCTCGGGAATTGCGCGGCGATTTGGATGCCATCGCGATGAAGGCGCTCAGTAAGGAGCCGGAACGCAGGTATCCTTCGGCTCGCGATTTATCCGATGATATCGGCCGTCACCAGACCGGTATGCCGGTAACTGCGCGGCGCACGGCCGTCGTGTATCGGACAGTCAAGTTTTTGCGCCGCCACCGCGAATCGTTGGCAGTGGCCGGGTTTGCGCTCGCCATGCTGGGTGCCGTTTCAATCTGGGAAGTACAGCGACTTCGAACCTTGCACGCCCTTCCGCTGTCTATGGATACCAGCGCACCTTCGCGGCCCGCGATCGCCGTATTGGGATTCAAGAACCTCTCCGGCCGCGAAGACACGGCGTGGCTGGCTACGGCTCTATCAGAGTTGCTGACAAGCGAACTGGCAGCCGGCGGAAACGTGCGCATGATCCCGGGGGATACCATCGCCCGCGCAAGCATCGAACTGGAGCTTCCCGATGTTGCCGCCCTCTCCTCCTCCGCGCTCAAGACGATACGACAGCGTCTTGGTAGCGACCTCATGGTATCGGGTTCGTACCTTGATTTGGGTGCGGAGGCATCGGGCCGCATTCGTCTTGATGTGAGTTTGCAGGACGCGGCAAACGGAAAGACGCTCGCGAAGGTTTCCGAGGAAGGCTCCGAGCACCAACTGATCGATCTTATCTCCAAATCCGGCGCCCGCCTGCGCGACCGACTGGGCTTGCCGACAGCGTTTCCCGCGGAATCGGCCGCCGTGCAGAATGCGCTGCCATCGAATCCCGACGCCGCGCGATTATACTCCGAGGGACTCGCCCGGCTGCGTACATTTGACGCGTTGGGAGCCAAGGATCTGCTGTCGCAGGCCGTGAATGCCGATCCTAAATATCCCATGGCGCATGCCGCGCTGGCTCAAGCATGGCTGACACTCGGCTACGATGCCAAGGGCGGACAGGAGGCGAAAACTGCCTTGGACAACGCCCGCCAACTGGGCCGGGAGAATCATTTACTCGTGGAAGGCGGCTACTACGAAGCCACCAAGGACTGGCCGAACGCGATCGAGGCTTATCGGACTCTGTTCAACTTTTTCCCCGACAACCCCGAATACGGGCTCGCGCTCGTCAATGCGCAGACAAGCGCCGGCCACGGCAAAGATGCGATGGCCACGCTCGAAAAGTTACGCAGACTGCCGCGCGAAGCGGACCTAGATCCGCGCGTCGACCTGGCAACGATCAATGCGGCCTCGGTGTTGTCGGACAACGCGACGCAGACCAGCGCAGCAGATTCTGCGGTTCGAAAGGGCCGATTAACAGGGGCGAAGCTCCTGATCGCAGTCGCGCGTACACAGCAATGTCGCGCGCTGGCAAATATCGGCCGCTATGCAGAGTCGACAGCAGCCTGCGAGGAAGCCCGTACGATCTATCAGTCCGTCGGGGATTTGGCGGGCACGGCCCGGGTCCTTCACACCATGGCGGAAGTGCCCCTGGATCAGGGTAACGTGGTATCCGCGCAATCCCTGTATGAGCAAGCGCTGGCTATTGCGCGCCGCGTTGGCGATGAGCGAGGGATTGCACGGGAGCTCGGTAATCTCGGGTTCGTGTTCCAGGCGCAAGGGGAATGGGCACAGGCGGAGCAATTTCAACGAGAATCGTTGGCTGCATCTAAAGAGATCGGCGCCCGCACGATCGAGGCCGGGCGGCTGGGAATTCTCGGACAGATACTTCGAGCGCAGGGGCGACTGCGCGAGGCATCGGCGCAGAATCAGGAATCTCTTGTCATGGCCCGGGAAATCGGCAATGGCGAATTGGAGGCGATCGATCTGTCAGATGCAGGTGACCTGGCCGCGGATCGGGGCGATCTCGGAGAAGCGCTGCGACAATACGGTCAGTCGCTGCGCATCTTTCGCGCGATCGGCGAAAAGGGTTACGAGGCGGCAGTTCTGGTCGAGATAGGGCACGTAAGATTCGAGCAGGGAGACAAGGCGGCGGCCCGCGCCCTCTATCAGCAGGCGCTTGCCATGCAGAAGCCACTCGAGGTGAAGGGCGACTTGGCGCAGACGCAAGTTGCCATGGGCGAATTGTTGTGCGAAACCAATGAAGCACCGGATGCCGTAGAATTACTGCATACGGCGCTCGCGGAATTTCAAACGCAGAAAAAGGCAAGCGATGAGATGCGGACGCGGGGAATCCTCGCGCGAGCACTGCTGCTGCAAGGTCAAATCGCACCGGCGCGACACATGGTCGATGCGGCTGCGCCCTTCATCGACCGCAGCAGCATCATGAATCGGCTCGAATGGCGACTGGACGATGCACGGATACGAGTAGCTGAAAAGAACCACGCCGCTGCCGAACGCGAAGCGAGGGCGGTTCTCGCCGAAGCCGAGCAGCGCGGTCTCGTAAGCTTGCAATTGCAGGCATCACTGGCGCTGGCTGAAATCCATGCGACCGGCTCCAACACGGCGGCGAGTGGCATCGAATTGCAGCGCTTGCAGAAAGCCGCCCGATCGAAAGGATTGGGATTGATCATGCAAAAGGCCGCGGCGCTGGCGGCGCACCAAGTCACGGCATCGATCGCGGGCACGTGACCGATGGACCGTTGAGCGGCAAGAAACTTCAAGGCTGGTACTCCCATTGATCGTTGAGGGATCCGAGATTCCCCACGGAGTCGTAACCGCTCCCACCGAACAACCAGAGATTTCCGTTCCCATCCATCCAACCGACCGCGTCCTTCCTCGCGCCCGGGGCCTGGCCAGGCGCAATCGTCCCCGATTGACCGTACTGCACCGGCTGACCACTGGCACCTCGCACAGCCGATCCTCCCATCCACGTCCACTGTCCCGCACTGAACTCCCAGAGGTCGCTGAGGTTTCCCTGCGCGCCGTTGGAGTCGTAACCATTTCCGCCAAAGAGCCAGAGATTTCCGGCGGCGTCGGTCCAAGTTACGGCTTCGCCTCGCGCGCCAGGAACGTCGTTCGGGGCGAATGTATCCTCGACCCCATAGGTCCCAATCTGGTTGATCAAGTTCGAGCCGCTGACCCACGTCCATTGGGACGTGCCCGGGTTGTACCGCCAGAGATCGTTGAGAAAACCTGCGTGTCCCGTGGAGTCGAACCCACTGCTGGCGCCCATCAACCAGAAATTTCCAGCGGCATCGGTCCACTTGACGGACAGACTTCGCCCGCCTGGAACATTGCCGGCGGCGGCGGTTCCTTGGGATCCGTAGTTTCCGCTCTGATTAATTACAGTCGCCCCGCTCAACCACGTCCACTGGTGCGTGCTCGCGGTGTACTTCCACAGGTCGTTCAAGGATCCTGAATTGCCCGCAGAGTCCAAACCCAATCCACCAAACAGCCAGAGATTTCCCGCCGCATCGATCCAACTCACGGAACCCGATCTCGCTCCCGGAACATTGCCGGCAGCGGCTGTGCCTTCGGTGCCGTAGGTTCCCTTCTCGCCGACGGCATTCGACCCGCTCACCCACGTCCAGTTTCCCGCGCTGTATTCCCACAGATCATTGAGGGCCCCTTGCGTGCCCGCCGAATCGTAACCGTTCCCGCCGAAGAGCCAGAAATTGCCGGCCGCATCGATCCAACTGATTGCACTGTTTCGTGCCCCAGGCACATTGCCTGCGGCGGGCGTACCCTGCGTCCCGTAGACTCCTTTGTGACCAGCGGTATTCGATCCACCCATCCAAGACCACTGGCCCAGGCTGTATTCCCACAGGTCGTTCAAATTGTCATTTACCGATCCTGCTGAGTCGTAGCCGAGACCGCCGAACAGCCAGAAATTCCCGCTCGCATCGATCCAAGAGACCGCATGATTTCGGGCGCCGGGTACGTTGCTGGACGAAGCGGTGCCCTGAGTTCCGTAGGCTCCCGCCTGGCCGAAGACATCAGCGCCGTTCATCCACGCCCATTCGTTGCTGTTCCCGCCGCAGTCGACCAAGACGCTCGTGACATTGGCGGTTGCCGTTCCCGTGCCATTGCTCACCACACAGATCTGCGTCGGATCGTTGGGCTGCAAGGCCACTCTAACGGTGTAGGCGCTTCCGCTCACAACAGCCGTGGGAAAGGTGAAGGAACCGTTTGCAGTCACCATTTCGAGGTCGCCGCCGTTGTCCTGCAACTGCACGCCGTCGCTGCCGCCGCGCAGATTGACCAAAGTGCCGCCGATAGTGTACGTGGCTGAAGATCCACCCGCGGTCACCGTGAGTGTCGTTGATCCAGAGATGCCGCTCAGTACCGCTTGAATGGTGGTCGCGCCCTGAGCGGCACTGATGGCTAAACCCGCGGAACTGATCGCAGCCACGCTCGTCGATGAGGAAGTCCAAGTCGCCGTGTTGGTCAGATTTTTTGTACTGGCATCGCTGTAGCTGCCGGTTGCGGTGAATTGCTGAGTGCCCCCCAGAGCAATCGAGGGATTCACAGGGGTTACCGCAATCGAGGTCAGCGTGGGAGCAGGCGCCGAGGTTACTGTCAGGGTGGTCGAGCCCGCGATGCCTCCAACGGCCGCTTGAATCGTCGTCGACCCCGTTCCGACGCTGGTCGCGAGACCTGAATCACCAATCGTAGCCACGCTCGTCGATGACGAAGTCCAAGTTGCCGTGCTGGTCAGATTTTTTGTACTGGCATCGCTGTAGGTGCCGGTCGCGGTGAATTGCTGAGTGCTCCCGAGGTTAATTGAGTGGTTTACCGGCGTCACCGCAATGGATGTAAGCGTGGGAGTGGACCCGGACGTCACCGTCACGGTGGTGGAACCGATTACCGAGCCGGCGCTCGCGGTAACGGTCGTCAACCCCGCGCCGGTGCCGACGACTGCTGCCGTGTCGCCGGTGTCGTTGCTGACGGTGGCGACGGCATTGCTGGACGAAGCCCAGGTCACCGAAGCGAGCTGCTCCGTGGCACCGCCGCTGAAAGTTCCGGTGGCGGTCAAGGATTGAAGAGAGCCCAGCGGTATCGTGTCGTTGGCCGGCGTCACGGCAATCGACACGAGCCCCGCTGGAGTGAAGGTGGCCGGTTTATAGAACTCTGCACCCATCACCGTGTAGCCGTTCGTAAAATTTGCGCCTCCTGCGACTAGCACGGTTCCATTGTTCAGCAGAGTGGCCGTGTGCTGCTCGCGCGCTGCTTGCAAACCGCCGGTCGGAGAAAAAATCGAAGCTATGGGATCGTAAACTTCCGCTGTCGCCAGGGCACCGCTAAAGTCACCTCCCTCAATCAACACCCCTCCATTGCTCAACAAAGCGGCCGCGTGCAGGTGACGCGCGCCGCTCATGCTACCGGTGACTGCGAACGTTCCGACCGCGGGATTGTATATTTCGGCGGTGGACAATGGCTTTCCGGAAGCGCCGCCATTCGCGAAGATGAAATCATCACCTCCCGCGACCAGGACCGTTCCGTTGTCGAGCAGAGTGGCCGTGTGGAATTGGCGTGCGCCGGACATGCCGCCGGTTTGTATAAAGATCCCAGTCCTGGGATCGAATATTTCGGCCGTCGACACAACTTTGCCGCTCAGGCCGGGACCTCCATTATTATTAAGAATACTGTTGCCTCCCGCGAGCAGTACTTCTCCATCGTTCAGCAGCGTGGCTGTGTGACCCGCGCGTGCGCTGGTCATGTTCCCCACGGTCGCAGTGAACTTTCCGTTCGCGGGATTGTAAATTTCCGCCTCGGATAGGGCGAAGAAAGCCGGTGCTTCCGAGCAGCCCGGTGTGTCAGATGCCGGAAGCTGGCAATCCACCAGGGTTCCCCCGGCGATTAGAACCTGCCCGTTGCCGAGCAGGGTAGCGGTGTGACCGAAACGGGATTCACCCATATTTCCCGTCACCGTAAATGTTCCAGTAGACGGATCGTACAGCTCGGCGCTCGATAGAGTGTCGAGAAAATAGAAATTGCCGTCGCCCAGGGTGTCAATTGCGCCGAGGCCGCTGCCAAAGTAGCTCGTTCCTCCGGTGATCAGTACCATCCCATTGTTGAGCAGCGTTGCCGCGTGGCCAGCGCGCGCCGTGGTCATAGACCCGGTTGGAGTGAACTTCCCGGTCGCCGGATCGTAGAGCTCCGCACTGGACAGAGCAATACCGCCGGAGTCGGCACCTCCGGTGATCAACATCATTCCGTTGTTGAGCAGAGTTGCCGTGTGGGCATAGCGCGCGACATTCGGGCTGCCGGTGGAAACGAAGCCTGCATTGGTACCGGTGAAAGTCGTCGAGCCGCTGACGGCAGGCACGATTGTGGACTCGATGCTGATCGCGACGACCGCCTGAATCGTCGCGGGTCCCGGCCCCACGACCGTAGCAAGGCCTGTTGGCCCGAGAGTAACCACGCCGGGCGGCGAGGAGGTCCAGGATGCAATCGATGAGTAGTCACGCGTCTCGCCATCGGAGAATATCCCGGTCGCGGTCAATTGCCGAGTGTTTCCCTGGAGTGCGAGGATATTGGGCGGCGCCACGGCCACCGAAACCAGGCTCGGTATCGTGAGAGTGGTCGAACCGACAACCCCGTCATAAGACATCTGAATCATCGTAGTGCCCGGTCCCACCGGTGTCAGCACACCGGCAGAGCTGACTGTCGCCACGCCGGGCGAGGATGAGGTCCAAGTATTGATGGCATTCGTGGACGGCGAAGTCTGCGTGACACCGTCGGCCAGTGTGAATGCTGCGACCTTGAACGCGAGACCTTGATTCGGCAGCAATTCCGAAAGGTTTGCAGGATCCAACGCGATCGAAACCACTGGAGACACCGTCAGTGTGGATTTATTCCCGGCACCGCCAAAGAGAGCTTCAACCGTCGTGGTTCCCGCGCCCACCCCTGTTACCACCCCCCCAGCACTCGTGGTCGCGACGCCGGGAGACGAAGAAGTCCACGCCGCAATCGCCGTTACGTCCACGATTGTGGGCGTTCCCGCCACCCCAGCGCACACGCCCACGCCGCCGATGTATCCGTACGCCGAAAACTGCGTAGTGGTCCTGGGTGCGATTGAGGCCGTTGACGGCGCGACAAAGAGGCACTGCGGCTGAGCTACGCTGAGATAGGCCTGACCGCTGGTCACGGATCCAGCGCTTGCGGTAATAACGGTCTGCCCCATCTGCGGCGCAGCTCCCGCGAAAGTGCCGAGCGCTGCGCCCGTCCTCCCAATCGTCGCCACCGACGTGTTGGATGAACTCCAACTGACCGACGCCAGAGCTTCGGAGGCGCCGTTGCTGAAAAGCCCTTCGGCCGCATATTGCTGAATTCCACCAGGCACGGTCGTCGAGAGACCTGGATTCACGCTGATGCCAACGAGGTTCGCGATTTCCAGCGTAATCGGCTCGAAAATGTCCACGAGGCGCAAGATTGTTCCGCCGGAGGACTGCCCTCCCGCAATCAGCACCGACCCGGTGTTCAACAGCGTGGCCGTGAACGGATCGCGAGGCGCATTCATGCTCGCGGCCGCGGTGAACGTCGCCGCGTTGGGATCATACAACTCCTGACTGGCCAGAATGCCGCCGGCATTCTGGCCCCCGCTGACCAGGACGCTGCCGTTGTTCAGCAGCGTCGCCGTTTGGTAATAGCGCGCCGTGATCATGCTGCCCGCGGCGGCAAAAGTTCCGGCTGTGGGATCGTAAAGCTCCGCGCTCGCGAGCGCAGTGCCATTCGAGCCGGTGGAACCTCCCGTAATCAAAATCTTGCCGCCATTCAACAGCGTCTCAGTGTGACTCGCGCGCGCAACCGTCATACTGCCGGTGGGAGAAAACGTCCCGGTGCTAGGATCGTAGAGTTCCGCAGTGGCTAAGGCGGCGCTGCCGTTGTCACCCCCGGCAACCAGGGCGAGATCATTGAACATCAGCGCCGCCGTGTGATTCTCGCGCGCGCTGCTCATGTTGCCGGTGAAGGTAAATGCGCCGGTCACAGGATTATAAAGCTCGGCGCTGGCCAGCGGCGAACCGCCGGCGCCCAATCCTCCCGCGATCAAGACCATCCCGTTGTAAAGCAGCGTCGCCGTGTGATTCTTGCGCGCGGCATTCATGCTGCCGGTGAGCGCAAAGGTTCCGGTGGCGGGATTGTAGAGCTCCGCGACTGCCAAGGATCCACTGCCGCTGTCGCCTCCGACGATCAACACCAACCCATTGGCGAGCGCAGTTGCCGTGTGATTTTCGCGCGCCACCCTCATGCTCCCGGTGAGGACAAAGGTTCCCGCGGTGGGATTGTAGATCTCCGCGCTTGCAAGCACGCCGGCGGCTCCACTGGCGCCTCCGGCAATGAGCACCGTGCCGTCATTCAGCAAAGTAGCGGTGTGGCTGGCACGCTCAACAGTCATATCGGCGGCTTTCACCACGCCGGCCTCGACCGTCAACATCGTTGATCCACTCACCCGTCCCGCGGTTGCCGCAATCGTCGTGCTGCCGGAGTGTGTGCCGTTCGCCATCCCGGTCGAGCCGACCGTCGCAATTCCGATGGGGGTGGAGTTCCAGGTGACGGAGCTGGTCAAATCCTGCGTGCTGCCATCGCTATAGGTTCCGGTCGCGTGGAATTGCTGAGAACTGCCTAAAGCGATGGACGGCATCGAGGGTGTCACGTCGATCGACGTTAGAACGGCCGGGGGAGTGGTATTTGAACCGCAACCGGCGCATGCCAGCGAGGCAAGTGCGATGGCGACAGCCGCCATTGCGTGCACAAGATTTTGCGGCGTGAATGTGTTCGGTCGGGCCAAGGTCAAGGGCGTTCATCCTCGCGGCCACGTCCGTCGCACGCACGAAGGTAGCAAGCCGCAGTTATTGGTCTGCTGTATAACGCGTAGAAATTAGGGAAATTGGGTCAATTACCGCCAAAATTAGTGCACTTGACCGACTGATGCTGACCCGTCTGGCCTGCTGCGCAGTGTGGCTGCTTATAAATCACGCAGAACGTTCTTGGACTGTTGGACGACGAAACTCAGTTATTTGCGGATTTTCTTCGAAGTTTGGCGATTTTGAGAGCGCTCACTAGACGTTGCCAGAAGCCGCGCCTCAATGATCTACTGCGCGGCAAGATCGACAAATTCAGCTTGGACGCGTTGTTCGATCTCATAGGGCGTGTTGGGCTCAAGGTCTCCATCGCGCTCCCCAAAGCGGCGTAGACCCCAGGTTGGCACCTGCATCCATTGGGCAGCGGGAGCTGGTCGGTGTGGGTCTATAAGAACTTTCGACTGACATTCAGTTTCGAGGGCACCGATGCGTCAAGTTGATTACTTGGATGATCACTAAATAGGTAGATAGGCATGATGCACAATCCTCCCCGTCCCGGCGAAGTGCTAGCCGAGTGGTCGGCCGAGATCAGCGTGACGGAAGCTGCGAAGCGGCTGGGGGTCACGCGGGTCGCCCTGTCGCGGGCAGTCGCATAGGCAGGTCCGGTTCTCGAGATCACAGCGCGACGCTACCGCTTGGACGTCCGGATGGGGTTCGAAATCGGGCATCGCATGTTCAATCAGCCTTCAGCGAGCACACGCGAAGTGGAGAGAATTGAAGCCACCGGCTAAGAAGCCGGCCAAGAAGGAGCGACCATGGCATCCAAGAGCAAACGCCACAAGGTGGCGCCCTACGATTCGGCGGGTTACCTGAAGACTGAAGCGGACATTAAAAACTACCTCGAGGCGGTATTTGAAGCGCCAAGTGGATCGGCAGACGCTGATTCACACGCTCGGCGTTGTTGCTCGAGCGCGCGGCATGATGAAGATCTCAAGGGACACCGGCATCACCCGCGCCGGCCTTACAAGGCTCTTTCTCCAAATGGAAATCCGAGCTTCGAGACCGTGACGAAGATCGTCGGTGCATTCGGCATGCGGCTGAGCGCGTAAATGGCCTGACGGTAAATTAGGGATGGCTGGCCACCGAATAGTCGACCTAAGTACTTAGTTATTAAAGTATTTTGTTGTGCGCTTCGCGGTCAGGCCCCAGCTGTGGCCCTTCAAAACGTTGGCTGTCACCAAACGCTGTTGGACATCTAGAACGATGATTACACGCACCTGTGCGCTCTCAATCCGCCACTTTGTAGGCGTCGGCAAACGGATTTCACGAGGCTCCAAGCACGTTCTTAGCCTTTTCGACGCGATCCTGGCAACGTCAGCTTCGATCCTCGTGGAATAGTTCTTGATCGCCTTCATCATGACCTAGCTCCCTTCGGATCAAGGTGCGTATCGCGTAAACAAATAATCACGTGCTTTGACTGGCACGTGGCAGCCGTAGCAACCGGTCAGCGCTGACACCTCTACGGCAACGCCATCGTTGAATTGAGTGTATCCCCAGCCGCCGGTAGCGGCGTACTTCTTTGAGTCTTTGACCATAAACTGAACGTTCGTCGGATCCCCGGCCACGAAGGATTGGGGACCACCAAATACGCTATTATTTTCTTCTGATGCGGTGTACTTCCACGCGAGACGCGCGATGATTGCGCCGTCCGGGAATAGCAACTTCCCTTCGCGATAGGCTTTGATGGCGATATCGTTACCTAAAACGGCGCGCAAGTCGTTGAGTTTGCCGGCTTCGTGCGCGACCGAAATCAGCTTCCAGTCGCGGTAACCCTCGGGCAGCTTGTTACCAAGGACCGACGCTGGGCCACCATCAACTCGCGCGGGGGCAAGGCCCGAGTAGGTAAGGGCTGTGGCCAATGTGATGACCGCGACAATCGAGTACCCGATACCTTTCATGAGAGTCTCCTGGAGAAGTTTAAGTTCAGTTGCGCTACCAGGCGCCATGAGACCAGAAGGCCGCGGATTGGACTATTAAACGATGGTAGGGGGAAATATGAACGGCCTACGCACTTGGCACAACGGGCGATGCTTCATCGCCACAGGATCTCGCATCAGCGCTTGGTAGGCGCCGCGAGCCCCAGCCTTGCCGCCATGTTGACGAGGTCTGCGAAAGATGCCGCATTCATCTTGCGCATCACCTGGCCTCGATGCGCTTTCACTGTGATCTCGGCCATGCCCAGGTCCCCGCCCACCTGTTTGTTCAACCGCCCCCGAACCACCAAAGACATGACGTCGCGCTCCCGCGGCGTAAGAGATGCGTATCGATCTTGCAGCGCCCGTAAATCCGCTTGTTGACGCAATGCAACGCGGCTGCGCTCGACAGCCTGCCGAATGGCGTTTAACAACACCTCTTGATCGAATGGCTTCGTCAAAAACTCGACCGCTCCCCCTTTCATGGCCTGGACTGTCGTCGGCACATCGCCATAGCCCGTGATGAATATGATCGGCATGTCTTCCCGATCGGTACCGAGGCGTCGCTGCAAATCGAGGCCATTAAGATCCGGAAGACTAATATCGAGTACCAGGCAGCTCGGCGCAGGCAATTGTGGGTGAGACAGAAATTCGTGCGCGGAAGCAAAGGTGTGCGGCTGCCAGCCTGCGCACCGGATCAAGACATTCAGCGATTCGCGCACCGAGAGGTCGTCGTCCACGACATATACAATGGGAACCGCATGTGCTGCGATTGACCTCGATTTGTGGACTGTGAATCTTGCGGCATTGATCATGTGATTCCCCAGGTGGAAAAGCGTAGTCTCTTTTGTCGATTTCGCTAAAAACGGATCTGTGCCGCCACGATGATCATGGACTTTCGATGACATGGTCAGCATGCGTATCGGCGGGTATCCATGTGGGGCTACCCGTCGCATCCTCAGATGCGCGCGGTATAGAAAATGCAAAGGTGGAACCGGGACCACAATTCGATGTTGCCCACAAACGACCGCCATAACTTTCTATTATTGATCGGCTCACCGATAGACCGATACCCATGCCGCCGCTCTTAGTTGTGTAGAACGCCTCAAATAATCGCTCCGCACTGTCGGGCTCGAATCCGACCCCCGCGTCCTCCACGCTAAGGCGAATCTGATCATTCACGTCTCTTTCAGTCCTGATCACCGCCTCTCTCGCATGGTCCTCGATACCGACCATCGCGTCTGAGGCGTTAAGAAGTAGGTTCACAATGACCTGCTGGACTTGGACGCGGTCCGCCGCAACCTGAGTCAAGTTCTCGGCCAGCTCTGTCCTGACGGTTACCCTATTTCCATGGAGTTCACTGCTCAGCAACGCGAGTACCTCTCGCGTCGCCTCGTTCAAGTCCACCGCCTCTATGGTCGCGTCCTTTTTTGCGAAAAGCGCGCGCAGTCGCGAAATCACGTCAGAGGCGCGACGACCATCGCGAATAATGCGCTCGGCACTTTCGCACGCTCCGACAAGATCCGGCGGACTAGTACCAAGCATCCAAAGGCAGGCGTCAGCGTTTGTGATAACGCCCGTTAGAGGTTGATTGATTTCGTGCGCGATCGATGCGGTCAACGCACCCAGGCTCGTGACTCGGGCCACGTGCGCAAGTTCGGAACGAGATTTGCACAGAGCATCTTCTGAGAGTCGCCGCTGTGTCACATCCTGAACTGCGCCAATGTACTCCAGTCGACCTTGTTGATCCCTGCTCTCGTGCGCAACCATGCGCAGGTATTTCACAGAGCCATCTGGCATCAATAATCGGTGCTCCAATTCCAGGTCGTGACCCATAGCACGAGCTTGGTCGAACATCTCAAACACCCGCTGGGCATCCTCCGGGTGGATTCGCGACGCAATTAACTTTCGAGTCACAGCTGTACCCTGTTCAAACTCAAACATGCGATAGAGCTGCTCAGACCAGGTGTTCTGGTCCGGCTCGACTCGCCAGGAAAAACTCCCCGTTGAGTTCAAACGTTGGGCTTCCGCGAGAAAGGACTCGCTTCTTTTTAGCGCGGCGTCATTCAGCGCCCGTTCGATGGCAATCGAGGCGATATGTGTGAACTGCTCGATGAGGCTTTGATCGCGTGATGTGGGCTCTTTCGGCTCGTCGTAGTAGATGGCGAAGGCGCCCATCACCTTGCCCTTGCAGGAGGAGATCGGTGTCGACCAACATGACTGCAACCCGTGCGTCAATGCCATCGGACTCCAGGCATACTCCGCCCATCGGGTTTCAGTCTTAAGATCCGCTGCGATCACCTGTTGATTCAAATGCACTGCCATGGCGCAGGGACCTGATTCGACGTTGATGGGCCGACCAACGATGGACGTGATGAAGCTAGCAGGTAGGCTGGGAGCAGCTCCATTTTCGAGACGTGTACTGCTTGGGTCAACCAAGACAACGCTGCAATAGCAGCCGATCGCGCTTTGTTCAACCAGCCGGCATAACGCATCGAGGAGTGTGGGAAGCGAATGCCCACAGGCGACCATTTCAAGCAACCCTTTTTCAGCAGCCAGTAACGCCTCCGTACGCTTGCGATCGTCAATATCAGCTTGGAGGAGATACCACAGAACAATGCGACCGCTCGAATCCCGCAACGGGAAACCGCGCGTGTGGAACCAGCAGTAGACGCCATCGGCACGGCGTAGGCGCGCCTCAAAGTCGTAGGGACGGCCGGTTTCAACTGACGCCCTCCATCGGCGAAGGACCTCTGTTCGGTCGTCGGGATGGAAGCTGTAACCGAGCGTTCGGCGCTTCAGTTCTTTGAGCGGCTTTCCGAAATATTCCAGCATTTGACGGTTACCGTGCTCTAGGCCACCGTCAGGCGTCATTAAAGTGACCATAGCCGGTAACCCATCGACGATGGAGCGAAAATAATCTGCCGGCGTCGGCGCTGTGTGAGGTTCCACGTCAATCACGGTGCGTAGCCAGTGCGGTCTCGACGTACTTGATTAGGGTGGGCGCGTCAAACGGTTTGGTCATGAAGCAGGTTGCCCCGCCGCGCATCGCCTGCACGCGGACCGGCTCTTCAGGAAATGCAGTGATGAAAATGAAAGGCACCCTGTTTCCTTGGGCACGAAGCGATTCTTGCAGTTTAATGCCGCCCATCACCGGCATGCGCACATCAGTGATTACGCACGCGGTTTCGCTTACCTCGGTCGACTGCAGGAACTCCTCGGCGGACGCAAACGTGCACACGGCATAGCCGCGGGATCTGAAAAGACTATCGGTGGCCACTCGGATGGAGGCATCGTCGTCGACGATGGCGATCAACGGACGCTGGGATTTTAGCAGCCTGCTCACTTGACCTCATAATAGCGCCTACCAAGAACACCGCGCCGTGATAGGAGTTTCGGTGAGGTTATACTTTGGTTTAGAGGCGCCCGGTCTCGCGGTCATTAAGTCCGAGCGCATCGGCGATTCGTACGAGATCGGCCAGCGAGCGAGCCTTCATTTTGCGCATGACGTGCAATCGATGGACCTTCACCGTTATCTCGCTGACGCCTAATTCGGCCGCAATACGTTTATTCCTCATGCCGGAGCTTACGAGGGCTATCACCTCCCGCTCCCGCACGGTGAGCGACTCGTACAAGAGCCGCAATTCAGAGACCGTCTTCTGCTCCGAGCGTCTTTGCTTGTCGCCCGCGAGCGCCCTGCTGACCGCTTCAATCATTTCCTGATGGCGGAACGGTTTGGTCAGGAAATCGACCGCACCAGCCTTCATAGCTTGAACTGACATGGGGATATCGCCATGACCTGTCATAAAAATGATTGGGATGTGTATACCTGCCGCCGCCAACTCGATTTGAAAATCGAGCCCACTGACGCCTGGTAATCTGATATCAAGCACCAGGCAACTGGGCACGTTCGGCAGACTGCTGCGCATTAACTCCGCTGTCGAGCCGAATACCTTGACGCGTAACCCCACCGAACGCAGCAGGCCATCAAGCGCCTCGCGCATTGAACTGTCGTCATCGATCACTAAGACAACGGCATTACCATTCCCCTGAGCATCGGTAGGAATGTGCGGGTGCTGCGTCAAGATGCGTCCCCGACATACTCCGGGATAGTGAATTGGATTGCTGCGCCATAAGGCTTATTGGAAGAGGCCCATATTCGTCCCCCGTGAGCTTCAATAATTGTCCGGCAGATCGATAGCCCCATCCCCATGCCGGTGCCCTTGGTCGTCACAAAAGGCTCGAATATCTTGGATGCATTCTCCGCAGACACGCCAGTTCCGCAATCCGTCACCGTGATCCTGACCTGCTTCGCGTCATCTCGCTCAGATCGGATAATCAGCACCCTTGGACGATCTGCCACCCCCTGCATCGCCTCTACGCCGTTTGAAATGAGATTCAGCAGCACCTGCTGCAGCTGGATTCGATCCCCGCAAATGACCGTAAGATCGCCCGCGAGATCCAGTCGCAGCGAAACCTGAGAGCTCGCGAGTTCTTGTTGTACAAAGTCGGCCGCCTCCCTCACGATCTCATTAATCTGCAGGGATACCATTTGCGCATCGGTCTTTTTGAAGAGTGATCGAACTCGTCGAATGACTTCCCCCGCCCGGTGGCCGTCACGAACGATCCTCTCTATGGCGGCACGCGCTTCGTTGACCTCGGGATTTTCGCGGTCAAGCCAGCCTAGGCACGCCTCCGCGTTGGCGACGATGGCGCCGAGCGGCTGGTTGACTTCATGCGCGATAGAGGCAGTGAGTTCACCCAAGCTCGTCACACGCATGACATGTGCGAGTTCTGTCCTAGTGTTGTGAAGTTCCGACTCCGCTCGTCTTATCGCGGTGACATCCATCACGGCCCCAACAAAATCGACGCTGTCCACGACATCTCGCATGGCCCGAGCCACAACGTGGATGTGCTTGACACTTCCATCCGGCATCAATAATCGATGTTCCAAATCAAAATCCTGTCGATCGTTTGCCGCGCCATCGACGACTCGTCGCACGAGAGCACGATCATCGGGATGCGCTCGAGCCAGTATCAATTCCATCGAGGGATTGGTTTTTGCCTCGAATCCAAAAATTCTATAACCCTCATCTGACCAGAAGATCTGTCCGTTCGAGACCTTCCAGCCAAAGCTCCCGGTGCGACTCAATTGTTGCGCCTCGGCAAGGTACGTTTCCTGAATGCGATGCAGTGACTGCTCCGCGCGCTTGCGCTGGGTAATGTCGCTATTGGTTTCAAGCGTGCCGAGGGGCTGCCCATCCTTGTCGCATTGCAAAGACCAGCGGCTGGCGACAGTGACCTGGGTTCCGTCGCGCCTGGTATGGACCAATTCCCCCTCCCAGCGTCCGGTCCGGAAAAACTCTTCCGAAATCGTCTCGAGCGGCGCCGGAAAGATCGTTTGCAGAAGTTCGTGGGTAACCTTGCCGACCGCTTCTTCTCTCTTCCAGCCGTAAAGCTCCTCTCCGCCGAGGTTCCAGTAGGTGATTACATTTTTGAGGTCCCGGACCAGAACCGAATCGCGGGTAAGATCAAGGAGCGCAGCCTGTTCGCGATGCGCTTGCCCGAGGTGCCGCAGCCTTCTCACGAGGCTGGTAATGACAATAGAGGTGACGAGAAAAGCAAAAAGCGTCGTCAGATCTTGGCCGTTCGCAACCTCGAAGGCGAAAAGAGGTGCGATGAAAAAATAGTCAAGACACGCGACGGCAATGACAGAAAAGATGGCCGATGACACGAAGCTGTCCATCAAAGACAGCAACACAATGATAACCAGGTAAACGCAGGCCGAGGTCGCGGAAGCGAGGCCAAGGTGAAAGCAGACCCACGTCGCCAGCGCCAAAGCGGCGGTGCCAGAGACCCATAGCGCCGCCAGGTACCGCAATCGACCGATGTGGAATCGCCTCATGTGCAAATGGAATGTCTGAGCGACGCTTACAGCCTACCAGCATTCCGCCCACGGAGGGGATTCGGCCCACCCCATACCTTGGTAGGGACAGGTGATGCCCGTCTGCTCGAGCGAGCGAGCCCTACCATCGTTCAATATTCTTAAAGTCAGGCCTCTGTTCTGATGCCTGCGTAATTTATTGATCGCATCCGATCGCCGGACGACACAGAAACCCGTTCATTGATGCAGGAGCCTCTCATGACCCTACCCGACAAAGTGCTGTTCACCGCCAAAGTCCATACAATCGGGGGCCGTGACGGGGGCACGTCCCAAAGCGACGACGGTCGCTTGAGTATTAAGCATTCCATGCCTGGAACCCCAGGCACCGGCACGAACCCCGAGCAGTTGTTTGCCGCCGGTTGGTCGGCCTGCTTTGAAGGCGCCATGGGTATCGCTGCGCGCAAAATGAAGATCACCCTGCCGGCACGGATGGCCATCGATGCCGAGGTGGATCTTTGCTTAAGCAACGATGCTTACTCTCTGCGCGGTCGCTTGAATGTAAGTCTGCAGGGCCTGGAGCGTGACGTTTCGCGCGAACTCATCGAATCGGGGCATCGAACCTGCCCTTATTCAAAAGCCACTCGCGGCAATATTGATGTGCCCATCAATCTGATTGAAGAAGACTCATCGCCCTTCGTGATCGTTGGCACCGAGGCAGCGCCAGAGAAGAGGCTGTGACTGCCATGATTTCACTTCATACAAAATATGGCTGCGGTGTTTTGCTCATCGCACAGCCCGGAAACCGCTGGAAAGATCGCCTAAACACGGTCTGCATACCCACCCAACAGTTGGCGGTGGCGATGTTTCGCTCCTCGTGGAACGTCGCCGCTTGCCCGAGGGCTGCACTTGTAGGTCCCTCAAGAGGAGATCTCTATGCCCGCTATCAGGAGTGAAGTTCTCGAGGTCGCGTTTGAATCTGGCGGCCCTCGGGGTGGCCCGCCGATCTTGTTGTTGCACGGATGGCCGGACGACATTCGAGAATGGCGAACGATCACTCCGCATCTCGAAAGAGCGGGTTTTTATTGGGCGGCCCCCTGGCTGAGAGGATTTGGCCCCACCAGATTCTTGTCAAATGAAACTGTCCGCGACGGCAGCGGGGTCGCGCTAGCTCAGGATGCGATCGACTTCGCGGACGCGCTGGGCTTCAAGAAGTTCTCGGTCATCGGCCACGACTGGGGCGCGCGGACCGCTTACACGTTGGCCGCGCTTTGGCCGGAGCGTCTTGCGAACATCGTCGCCATGTCATTGTCGTATTCTCCCGGCGGGCGCTTCCCAACGCCCACTTTCGAACAATCCCAACGCTGGTGGTACCAGTTTTTCATGTCGACAGAACCGGGTGCGGCGGCCATGCGCAAGGATCCGATCGGCTTCGCCCGACACCAATGGACTTCCTGGAGTCCCGCCGGCTGGTTTACCGACAGCGAGTTCGAAGCGACTGCCGAAAGCTTTAAGAATCCCGACTGGACGTCGATCACCCTACACGCTTATCGAAGTCGATGGAAAGCTGAGCCGGCCGACGAACGATACCTGCCATTGAAGTCGCGGCTCGGCGTTGTCGAAACCATTGGAACGCCAACGCTGTTGCTTCAGGGCGATGCAGATCGGTGCAACCCACCATCAGAATCCGCAGACCAAGCTCGACACTTCGCTGGTCCCTATAAGCGTGTACTGCTGCAAAACGTCGGCCATTTCCCGGCGCGCGAGGCGCCCGACCAAGTCGCCAAGGCTGCGATTGCGCACTTGCAATCCTTCATCTGAGTATTTTCGGCAAGTCGCATTTAGGCTCGCCGCGTCCTCGGCTGACGCTAGCGCTCGAGCCCTACCAACGTATCCCCAACCATCGGTCAATGTCTTAAAGATCGCGCGTCTGGTGTCATCCGCTCATCGCATCGGCCCAGGAGTATCACGTGAATCGCTACATCGACCTCAACACATCGGACGGCATTTTCAGAGCCTACATTGCTCACCCGGCTGTCTTGCCCGCGCCCGTTATCGTCGTCATTCAAGAGATCTTTGGGGTCAATGCGGACCTGCGCGACACCTGCGATGAACTCGCCTCTCAAGGATATCTCGCCTTAAGTCCGGACCTTTTCTGGCGAATGGAGCCCGGGGTCGATATGTCGGATCAGACCGAGGTCGAGTGGAACCGAGGTTTCGCCCTCTACTCGGCCTTTAATTATCAGACAGGCGTTTCGGACATCGCCTCCACAATTGAATTGGCGCGCTCCCTGTCCGGCGCGAGTGGCAAGGTCGGGTTGATGGGTTATTGCCTCGGAGGATTGATGACCTTTCTCACGACTGCCCGCTGTGGCGCTGATGCCTCGGTCGTCTATTACGGCGGCAACACCGAGAAACACTTAAGTGAAGCCAAGAACATCAAGACTCCACTCATGATGCATTTGGGCGAAGAGGACGAATACATACCGAAGGATGCGCAGAAAACGATTATCGCCGCCCTCGCCGGAAACAAATTCGCTCAGGTATTTACCTACTCCGGTTGCCGCCATGCCTTTGCGCGGCACCGCGGCATCCACTTTGACAAGAACGCCGCGGAGCTGGCCAACGGCCGCACCGCGGATTTCTTCCATCTACACTTAGATTAAGGAATTATTGCCATGTCAAACACTCATAACACCGCGAAGACTCAGTTCGTCGAAGCCAATGGCGTTCGTTATGCCTATCGACGATTTGGGTCAGGTGAAAGACCTCCCCTCGTCTGTTTGCAGCATTTCCGTGGAGGACTCGACCACTGGGATCCGCAGGTAACCGACGGACTGGCGCAAGGCGGCCCCGTCATTCTCTTTAACAATGCCGGCATCGCGAGTTCCGGTGGCCAGCCCGCCACCACCATCGCCGAGATGGCCATGCATGTCATCTCCTTCCTCGATGCGCTGGGACTTAGGACAATCGATCTATTCGGATTTTCAATGGGCGGCTTTGTGGCGCAGCAGGTGACATTAGACCGGCCCAACCTGATTCGCAAACTCATCCTCGCAGGTACCGGACCTCAAGGCGGCGAGGACATGGTGGCCTATCCGTCCGAAGTTACTGCACAAGCGACGAAAGAGATTCCTACCGAAGACAGTTTCATGTTTCTCTTCTTTGAGCCCACTTCCACCAGTCAGGCGGCGGGTCGCGCTTTCTGGCAACGTCGAAGCGCGCGCGTGGAGCAGGACACCCCCTCATCGCTGTCAGCGATGGCGGCGCAAGCCGCTGCGATTGGCTCTTGGGGAAAGGTGCCGGAAAAAGATCGGTACGCCACACTCAAGACGATTGAGCAACCGACATTGGTCGTGAACGGCAAACACGATCGCCTCGTTCCGACAGTCAACTCATACGTCCTTCAACAGCATTTGGCCAATGCAACTTTGATCATTTATTCGGACTCGGGACACGGTGCGATTTTTCAGTTCCCGGAGCTTTTCGTGCGAGAGGCTCAATTCTTTCTCAATAGCTAAGCGGCCAGGAAGAAGCGGCGTCTGCTCACCACATCAAGGAACTCTCATGAAGACATTTTGCGCAAGTTTGGCGGCGGTCGTCGCCGTGTTAATGAGTTCGGCCTCAATGGCCAATGCACTCAAACCGACCATCGTGTTGGTCCATGGCGCGTTCGCGGATGCCTCGAGTTGGAATGCCGTGATCAAGATACTCGATGCGGACGGCTATCCTGTAGTGGCCGTGGCGAATCCGATGCGCAGCGTCCAGGGCGATGCCAAATACGTTACCGAGATCCTGGCCGGCATCAAGACCGCCGTCGTGCTGGTCGGCCATTCGTACGGCGGGTTCATCATCAGCGAGGCCGCTTATGACAATTTGAATGTCCAAGCACTAGTCTATGTGGCGGCGTTCGCTCCAGAGGCCGGCGAAACCGCAGTCGGACTATCTGGTAAATTTCCTGGCAGTACGCTCGGCCCCACATTGGCGACGCCTGTGGGACTCGCAGGGGGCGGCAGGGACTTGTATATTCAGCAAGATAAATTCCCAGCTCAGTTCGCGGCCGACGTTGCCGAGGCCGACGCGAAAGTCATGGCGGCCACGCAGCGGCCCATCACGCAGTCTGCGTTGACCGAGAAGGCAAAGCATGCCGCCTGGAAAACCATTCCGTCCTGGTTCGTGTATGGGGATGAGGACAAGAATATCCCGCCGCAAGCCTCGGCCTACATGGCCAACCGTGCAGCGGCAAAACAAACCGTGGTAGTCAAAGGGGCGTCGCATGTGGTCATGGTGTCAAACCCTAAGATTGTGGCAAGGTTGATCGAAAGGGCGGCGGGCGCGAACGAGCAATGAACTGCGCCAGTGGATTTATTTACTGCAACCCTACTCGTCGGGTCGCACAGACCTTGACGGCCAGGGAAACGGAACCCTGAGCGACCAACCGATTTACCAGCTAATCAGGCAAACGCAGCCGATCATCGGTCATCAGATCAGCATCGAATTCTTCGATGAGAATGCCAAGGTGTATTCGTTTACATTCGGTTAATGCTGGCCGAATGACCCGTAGCGCCGCCGCGGCCCTCCACTCCTATGGAGAACTCTATGGTTATTCCGTGTCATCCAGTAAGTCGAGCGCGTGGGACAACTCGTCTGGCGGCAGCAGCCGGACCCATTCCTCTGCCACCCGAAGCAGATCGCTCGCGACATACAAAGTGCCGACGAACGCCAGAACGCCGAAAAGGATGATTGCAATCCCGAAGAAAATAAAATTCATAGTCGGCTCCCAGCTAGAACAAGCGCTATCGAGCCAGGGATGGGCGAGAAAACATATTGATCTTTGGTATAGGCTACTTCCGTAGCGAGTCCGGGCTTTCACAAGTCTTCTGGAGCGCTGCCACTCCTAGTTGGTTCTTGAAGGACCCTCGCGTCCTAGACCAAGGTATGCCCCACCATCGTTGAATATCTTGAGCGCGGCCCAACTGCTCTGATGACTGCCGAACATTTGGAATTTCATCCATCTGAAACCGGAGAGCAGTCATGTCAGCTAATGTATCAGCGTCGATTAGGAGTTATTTAGGTTACATCTCGAAGGTCATGCGCGTCTTCAGCCTTGGTCTTCTCGCCGTTCCCGGCTACGCCCAAGCCGTTTCCGCCGATGTAGGCAGACCGGTTTCGACGTCGCATGAAGGCGGTCAGGACAAGTCTATCCGGCCATTCACCTTTCACGCTTCCGATGAGGCACTTGCGGATCTGCGTCGACGGATCGCGGCGACCAAGTGGCCTTCTCCGGAGCTGGTCAACGATGCATCACAAGGCGTGCGACTCGCGACCACCCGTGAACTGGCGCGGTACTGGGAAAAGGACTACGACTGGCGCAAGGTCGAGAAGAGACTCAACGCGCTGCCCCAGTTCGTGACGACGATCGACGGGGTGGACATTCATTTCGTCCACGTTCGCTCGAAAAGCCCCAATGCACTGCCCGTCATTATCACGCACGGCTGGCCGGGCTCCATCATTGAGCAATTGAAGATCATCGATCCACTGACCAACCCAACTGCACATGGTGGCAAGGCATCGGACGCATTTGATGTTGTCATTCCTTCATTGCCGGGCCATGGATTTTCAGGGAAACCTACTGACCTCGGCTGGAATCCTGTGCGCGTCGCACACGCCTGGATCACGCTAATGAATCGACTCGGGTACTCCCGATATGTCGCCCAAGGCGGCGATTGGGGCAACGCGGTTACGGAGCAAATTGCCCTGATAGCACCCCCCGGTTTGCTCGGCATTCACACCAATATGCCAGGCGCAGTCCCCCCGGACATTGCACAAGCGCTCTTGTCCGGCACGGAGCCGCCGAGCCTTTCTCCCGATGAGCATCGCGCGTACGGTCAACTCAAGTTCTTCTATGACAACGGACTGGGGTATGCCCAGGAGATGAGCCATCGCCCGCAAACACTGTATGCGATGGATGATTCGCCGGTCGGCCTCGCTGCCTGGTTGCTCGATCATGACGCTCGCAGTTACGAACTCATCGCGCGTGCCTTCGCCGGCCAGAAGGAAGGCCTCACGCGAGACGATATTCTCGACAACATCACGCTTTACTGGCTGACCAACACAGCGGTTTCCGCGTCTCGCCTCTATTGGGAAACCGCCCACAAGGTGCCCACGAGACAGATCGCGTTTTTTGCCCCCACAGGCGTCCAGTTACCCGTCGCAGTGAGTGCCTTTCCCGATGAGCTGTACACGGCGCCACGGAGTTGGACTGAACGAGCTTATCCCAAGCTCATTCATTACAACCGCTTACCCAAAGGCGGACACTTCGCGGCCTGGGAACGGCCGGAAGTATTTTCGGAAGAGCTTCGCGAGAGTTTCCGGTCGCTTCGGTAGTTGAAGTCGTAGGGATGGCGTGGCCGCCACGCCATCCCTACCACGCCGGCGGGGCAAAGTCGGCCTCTATTCGGCATTATCGAACTGTGCCTAGTGCGGGGGTAGGATCTAGGAATGCTCACTTCTTTTTTGATACTCGAACTCATGAGCACGCGCTTCTTGGGATGCGGATTTCTAGGCGGTGTCAGTCCGGTGTCGACATGCACACGCGCCGCATTCTATTTAATGTAAATTATAGACTATAAATATTAGATACTGATTTAAAAAGAGTTATGACGGCTGGCTCACAAACATATAGGCGATCCTCGAGCGGCGGGCCGGCCGTACCGGCGTCCGCCCGCATCCTGCCGCTCGCGGGCATTCTGTATCCGCTGGGATACCGATCAGGGTGTGATGAGCTGCACGGTCGGGAAGTAGGTGCGGTATCGCGCCACGTCGCGTGTGAGGATCGGGTAATGCATGACGGCAGCGTGTGCGCCCACGTAAAAATCTGGCAATACACTTTGTTTGACGCCGCGAGCGCGCCGGTAGCTGAGGAACACCTTGCCGGCCAAAAACAACGCTTCACGCGGGATGTCTTCCACGTTTAGGGAAGCTTCGATGATTACCGCTTCAAGTTCCTCGATCCTGGTGAAGGCGATCGAGAGTTCTGAATAAATGATGGGATTGATGGCGAGAGAATCGGTCGCACTCGCCGAGTCGAGCTTCCGTTGCGACCAAGCCGCCCACTCGGTATCGTCTTCGAGTACGTCGAGTAGGACGTTCGTGTCGACCAGAATCATCTAGTCTCCGCGCGTCAGCGCGATAATCTCTTCCGTCGTCATACGCACGGTGGCCCGACCGCGCAGCTTCGCGAATCTGCTGGTCCGCCGCTTGGCGGCCGCTTTCGCAGCTCGCAACGCAATCTCACCGCTGTCGAGCCGCTCAAAGGTGACCGCCGCCCCGGGTTTTAGGCCGAGATAGTCTCGGACCTTCTTGGGAACCGTGACTTGTCCTTTGCTCGTGAGGTTCGTCGCCATAAAGTGTTACTTAACATGCAAAGTAATACTATAGCGGAACACCGTGGCCAGGTCACGGCTTTTCGCTCTTTCGCAGCGCCCATATAAATGGACGGTGAGCAAATGGAAGTTCCAGACGAAACGATGTAGATTATAGTTATTTACTATATAGTATTGATTTAATTTATAAAATTGAGTTGGGACGGCTGGGACTCGAACCCAGGACCAAAGCCTTAAAAGGGCCTTGCTCTACCAACTGAGCTACCGTCCCATTTGCAGGGGCGCATCATAGCCGAACTCGATAGCGGGTGGGATCCTCGATGTTTGCCGCGGCGAAGCCCGCGGCCCGCAGGCGGCATGAATCGCATTTTCCGCAGGCTCTGCCCTCAGGATCCGCCTGATAGCAGGACACCGTCATGCTGAAATTCACGCCTAGCTGCGTACCTGTGCGGATTATGTCGGCTTTCGACATCTCGATCAGCGGCGCGTGGATTTGGAACCGTGCGCCCTCTACGCCGGCCTTGGTGGCCAGCGCGGCGAGCTGCTCGAAGCCTTGGATGAAGGCGGGACGGCAGTCCGGGTATCCGGAATAATCCACGGCATTGACGCCCAGGAAAATATCGCGCGCGCCGAACACTTCCGCCCAAGCCAATGCCAGTGAAAGCAACATCGTGTTGCGCGCCGGCACGTACGTCGCGGGTATTCCGTCCCCCGGTGATTCGGGCACCGCAACTTTCAGGTCGGTCAATGCGGAGCCGCCGATTCCGGCGAGATCGACCCGCATGATGCGGTGTTCGCGAGCGCTTAAGGCCGCGGCCACCCGGGCGGCGGCCTCGAGTTCCGCGGCGTGGCGCTGCCCGTACTCGACGCTGAGCGCATAGCACTCGTAGCCGCGCGATCGCGCAATGGCCAGCACCGTGGCCGAATCGAGTCCACCCGACAACAGCACAATGGCACGGCTAGAGGACACGCATCACTTGCCGGGTATGTCGCCCCACAAAATCTTGTGAAGCTGCAGCTGAAAACGCACGGGCAAACGGTCCTCAAGAATCCAATCCGCGAGCACCGTGGGCGAGAGTTCATTGTAGCTCGGAGAAAACAGAATGCGGCAGCGCTCCGCGAGAGCATGTTTCCGCATGAACGCCCTGCTCCAGTCGTAATCCTCGCGCGAGCAGATCACGAATTTCAGCTGGTCGCTCGCGGTCAACAGGGCGAAATTCTCGATTCGATTGCGCGCGGCTTCCTTTGAGCCCGGGGTCTTTACATCGATGACTCGCGACACCCGCGGATCAACTGCCGTCACATCAATTGCGCCGCTGGTCTCCAACGACACCTTGAAGCCGGCGTCGCACAACTCCTCCAGCAGCTTCAGGCAGCTCGGCTGCGCCAATGGTTCGCCGCCCGTTACGCACACGTACTGCGCGCCGAAGCTGCGCACCTTATCCAATATCGCGGAATGCTCGTACCAATTCCCTGAATGAAAGGCGTATTCGGTGTCGCAATACTGGCAGCGTAGCGGGCAGCCCGTCAGCCGCACGAAAACGGTGGGAAAACCGACGCAATCAGCCTCCCCCTGCAACGAATGAAAAATTTCATTGATGCGCAAGCGCCTGCGGTTGGGTGCGCTCTCAATCAATGCTTCTCGGCCGCCATTTTTTCCAGGCGCTGCTGCGCCAAGTGCCCGGCGGAGGTGTCGCCATACTGGGCGACGACTTGAGTGAGTATGGTCTTGGCAGAATCGAATTGCTTCATTTCGTAGCGGCAATAGCCAATCTTGAGCAGTGCGTCGGGGAGCTTGCGAGATTGCGGATACCTGTCGACCACCCGCTGAAAGGATGATTGCGCGTGGGTGAAATCCTTGTTCACGTAGTAAGCCTCGCCCAACCAATACTGGGCATTATCCGCCAGCGAACTGGATGGATATGCCGCCATGAAATTTTGAAACGCGATAATCGCCTTGTCGTACTGACCGTCTTTCAACAGGTTGAAGGCTGTCTGGTAGATCGCCTTGTCGTCGGTTCCCGAAGCGGATGTATCGCCTGCGGCAACGGGTCCCGCCGCCGCAGCCGGATTATTCGCCGGGTTAGGGGCTGGCGCAGCGCCGGAACTTGCGCTGCCGCGCGCCTCGAGATTCTTCATCCGTTGATCGAGATCGGCATACAGATCGCGCGTTTGCCTGCGAGAGGCTTCGAGGTTGTTGCTGAGCTCGTCGATATCATTGTGCATCGCGCGCAGATCGGCGCGCAGCGCCTCCTGCTGATTCGCCATGTCGAGCAAGCTTTGATTGGCCATGACTCTTTCGATGCGTGCAAGACGGCTGTCAAGATCCTTCAGTTTGATCTGCACAGGATCCTCGTCCGGCGGCGTGCTGGCGCAGCCGGCCAGGGCGACGATCAGCATCGCAGCCGCTGCACCTGGAATCGTCACGGCAAATAGACCACTTCGACGCGCCGATTCTTCGACCAAGCATTCTCATCATCGCCCTCGACCGCTGGCCGCTCGGCACCGAAGCTGACCGTCGTGATCTGCGTCTCGGCGACACCTTGCAGCATCAGCGCGCGACGCACCGCCTGGGCGCGCCGCTCGCCCAAGCCGATGTTGTATTCGCGCGTGCCGCGATTATCTGTGTTGCCCTCGAGCTTTACCTTGAGGTTCGGATTGGAGGTCAAATTCCGCGAGGCGGTGGCGATGATGTCGGCGAACTCGGGCTTGATTTCAGATTTGTCGAAATCGAAATAGATGACCTTTCGGGCCAGCAATCCGGTTCCTTCACCCAGCCCACGCGCCGCATTGGCGGCATCGGCGTCCAAAGGACGGGTGGATGTCGAGGCGCCCTCCCCCGCGCCGCCGGATGAAGATTCGGGAACTTGGGTGCCGGCAACCGGCGGCTCATTCACATTGTGCTTTTTAGGACAGCCCGACAATAACGCTGCCGCGGCAATCAACAGCGCGATCGATATGACTTTGTTCATTTTCACTCCGTCCAAGATCCAGCGTGCGGTACGCCGAGGGTAAGCGTACCGGCGATGAGCCTATTTGTGTACTTTGTTAACCAACTTAAATCAAAACGGCGCCCATGCCGGCTCTTGCAGTTCACCCTCGCTCGAGACCAGCAGCTGCTGCACCCGACCGTCCGCGCTGACCAACGCCAGAACCCCTCGTCCCTTATCCCGCGTCGCATAGAGGATCACGGCACCGTTCGGTGCATAGCTCGGGGACACGTCAAAATGGCCTTTGGTCAGCACTTGTACATCACCTCTGCCTCGAAGATCCATGGTGGCAATGCGGTACGCCCCGTCCTCCTGTGTCACGAAGGCCAGTTGCGACTCATCCGGCGATACCCGCGGCCGCGCGTTGTAGCTGCCCTGAAACGTCAAGCGGCGCGGCTTGTCTCCGGGCTTTATCCCCGTTTTATAGATCTGCGGGCCGCCGGCGCGGTCCGATGTGAAATACAAGCTTTGGCCGTCTTTCGACCATTGAGGCTCGGTATCGATACCGGGATCATCGGTGATGCGGCTCAGAAGCTGCGTCGCCAAATCCATCACGTAGACGTCCAGATTCCCGTCCCGAGTCGACAAGGTCAGCGCCAGCTTTTTGCCGTCGGGAGACCACGCCGGCGCTTGATTCACGCCGGCGTGGGCAGACACTCGGTGGCGCTCGCCCGTCTTCAGCGTCTGCACATACACCGTAGGCAGACGATCCTCGAAGGACACATAAGCCAGGGTTTGGCCGTCCGGCGACCACGCGGGCGACATCAGCGGCTCGTTCGATTGCATGACGACCCGGGGATTCTCGCCGTCGGCATCCGCGACGATGAGCTGGAAGGTGCGCAGCGGCAAATGACCCAAAACCGAAATGTAGGCGATACGCGTGGAGAATGCGCCGCGAATGCCTAAGATTTTTTCGAACACCATGTCGGCCACTTGATGGCTTGCGGATCGTAAGCCCGGGCGATTGGCGGTGATCTGATATCCCAGCAGGCGCTGTCGGGTCAGGACGTTGTAGAGCTCGTAAGTGATGGTGAAGTGATCCGCGCCTTGCGGCTGTACGGAGCCCACCACCATGTAGTCGTTGTTGAGTCGGCGCCAATCATCAAATGCGATGTTGGCAGCGGTGTGCGGCTGATCGATCATGTCCTGGCGATCCATGGTCTTGAAGCGCCCACTGCGCGCCAGGTCATCGCTCACCAACTGCGCCACGTCAAACGTGGCCGCGGCCTCGGCCGGCGTCGAGAACGGCACGATGGCGATCGGGATGGCTTCGGTCTGTCCGCGGGTTACCTCCACCACGAATGAAGCGCGAGCGAAGGAACCAAGGCCCACGCATGCGATGAGCGCCAAACATGAGAAGTGTCTATTCATTACCCATCACTCTATTCTTCCGGATGAAAGTGGATCACAAGGTTTCGTTCAAACAGCGCCGGGTCGGGCGGTGACGGCAGCGGCGATGCACGATACACCGCATTCTCGATCGACTGCCGGGCCGCGGCGTCGCCATTGCACTGGCTCACGTGAGCGCTGGTGACTTCGCCGCCCGGAACTTGTGTAATATTTACAACGCAATCGAGACCGGCCCGGGCTGAGGGCGGCTTGATCCACGCATTCTGAATTCGACTCGCCAATCGCGCAATGTATTGGGCGCGGGCGGGACTCGCTTCCACCGCGCTCACATGCTCTTCCTCGGCGAGCTGCCGGCGCAGTTCCGCCTCGCGCTCCGCCTTTGCCTTCAGCTCGGCGGCGTGCTTCGCCTCTTCGGCTTGCTTGGCCTCATCTGCCCGTTTGGCCTCCTCCGCCCGTTTTGCATCCTCGGCGCGCTTGGCATCCTCGGCGCGCTTGAGGTCCTCCGCGCGCTTGGCGGCGGCGGCTTTTTCCGCATCGGCGGCGCGCTGCGCTTGGGCGGCTGACGCTGCTTTTGCGGTATCGGCGGCCACGGCGAGTTTGGCCGCATCCTCCGCGCGCTGCTGATCTTGAGCCTTTTGTTCGGCGGCCGCCGCATCCGCAGCCGCGCGCGCCTCGGCCGCCGCGCGGGCGCGCGCAGCTTCCTGTTCGGCGCGATCAGCCAATGCGCGCTGCGCTGCATGCAGGACCTGCGAATCGACGACGACCGCGTCGACAGGAATCGGCTGTGGGTTGCCCGGTGTCGAGCGATTGATGGAAATCAGGGTTGCGAACAACAGCGCTGCCCCGAGCAGTGCGTGCAGCAGCACGGAAAATGTGATCGACCATCGGTGTTCACGCAGAAAACCCGGCATTCAGCGCGCGCCGCTGGCGGCTCCATCGGTGCCAACGCGCCCAGCCGGCGGCGTGCGCACGGGGTCGGTTAGAAATCCCACCTTGGTGGCTCCCGCCTTCTGCAGCAGCACCATGGCGCGAACCACCGTCCCGTATGGCACGGTCGTGTCTGCCTTGACGAGCACCGGGGTCAACGGGTCGCGGCGCAGGAGCGCGGCGGTGCGCGCGCTCACCGTCGATTCGCCAATGGGTTGATCTTGGTTCTGGCCGAAATTGATGTACAAGCGGCCTCTGGCATCAATGGTCAAAATGAGCGGTTCGTGCTTCGCCAGGAAATCCGCATCGATGGGCTTCGCACCCGCGTCCGGCAAATCAACCTTGACGCCCTCCTTGAGCAGGGGCGCGGTGATCATGAAAATGATCAACAGCACCAGCATGACGTCGATGTACGGCACGACATTGATCTCGGCCATCAACCTTCGGCGGCGAAGCGGCGCGGGCACTTTAGGGACCTGCCGCCCGTGTAGGTCCGTGACGCTGCAGAATGGTCGAGAACTCCTCGACGAATGTGTCGAAACGAAGTTCCAGCCGGCTCACCTGGTCGGCAAGGCGGTTATAGGCAACCACGGCAGGAATTGCCGCGAAGAGTCCAACGGCCGTCGTGATCAGCGCTTCCGCAATTCCCGGCGCCACGGCCGCCAGGGTGGCCTGCTGCACATTACCGAGATTGTGAAAGGCACTCATGATTCCCCATACGGTGCCGAACAGCCCCACATACGGGCTGGTCGAACCTACGGTCGCGAGCAGTGCGAGGTTTTGTTCCAGACGATCGAGTTCGCGCAATTGCGCCACACGCATCGCGCGTCTTGCACCGGCCAGCAATTGCTCCACCGGCGTGCCATGTTGGCGCAACCGGCTGAATTCACCGAAACCGCACTCGAAGATGCTCTGCAAGCCGGTGCCCGCGCGGCCCTTGGTTTCGACGTTTCGATACAGGGTGGCAAGATCGCCGCCGGACCAAAATTCTCCTTCGAATTTTTCGGCCTGGCGGCGCGAGCGGCCGATGACCTGGCTCTTGCGGAATATGATCGCCCAGGAAGCCACGGATGCCACGAGCAGTATCACCACCACCACCTGGACGACGGGGCTGGCATCGAGGACGAGGCTCCAAACCGACAAGTCATTGGGCATTCCGCCACTCCACGAAAAGATCCTTGGGGATGGCACGCGGTTTCAGCGTGCCTGAATCGAGACAGGCGACACGGACACTGGAGTCGATCAGTTGTTCGTCGCCACGCATGATCGTTTGCTTGAAGTGTATTGTCGCACCGCCAAGACGCTCAAGCTGCGCGGTGACGAGAATTTCATCATGCAGCACGGCGGGTCGCAGAAAATCCACCGCCACATTCGCGACCACGAACTGCAGCTTTCGCTGTTTGAACAAGTGCTGCTGGTCTATTTTCAGGGCTCGCAGCCAATCGGTCCGGCAGCGCTCCATGAACTTCAAGTAGTTTGCGTAGTACACCACCCCGCCGGCGTCGGTGTCCTCCCAATACACCGAATAGGCGCGGGAATAGCTCGGGGATGAGGACATCTACTGGCTATCCCGGAACAGCGGCAGGTTCAACTCCCGCTCGATCGGGGGCACCGACAGGCCGAAATGCGCATAAGCAGAACGCGTGGCGACGCGCCCGCGCGCGGTGCGCATCAAAAATCCTTGCTGGATGAGGAACGGCTCGACCACATCCTCGATCGTGCCGCGCTCCTCGCTCATCGCGGCGGCCAGACTGTCGACGCCCACCGGACCGCCATCGAATTTCTCGATGACCGTCAGCAGCAGTTTTCTGTCCAGCGTGTCGAACCCCAGAGGATCGACTTCCAGCATGTCGAGAGCCGCCAGCGCCACCTCTCCGCTGATGATGCCGGCGGCTTTGACTTCGGCAAAATCACGCACCCGGCGCAGCAGCCGGTTGGCGATGCGCGGAGTGCCTCGCGATCGCTCCGCGATCCGGTCGGCGCCGTCGGACTGCAATTTCAATTTCAAGATCGACGCGCTGCGGGTGACGATCTTGGTCAATTCCTCGGTGGTGTAGAACTCCAGGCGCTGCACGATGCCGAAGCGATCGCGCAGCGGCGAGGTCAGCAGACCCGCTCGCGTCGTGGCGCCTACCAAGGTGAAGGGCGGCAGATCAAGCTTGATGGAGCGCGCACCGGGACCCTCGCCGATCATCAGATCGAGCTGCGAGTCCTCCATCGCCGGGTAGAGCACTTCCTCCACCACGGGGCTCAAGCGATGGATCTCGTCCACAAAAAGCACGTCGCGCGGTTCGAGATTCGTCAGCAGCGCTGCCAGGTCGCCCGGCCGTTCGAGGACCGGCCCCGAGGTTTGCCGCAGATTTACACCGAGTTCGTGGGCGATGATGTTCGCGAGCGTGGTCTTACCGAGTCCGGGAGGACCGAATATCAAGACATGATCCAACGCCTCGCCGCGCTTGCGGGCGGCCTGAATGAAGATGTCCATTTGCATCTTGACGTTCGGCTGTCCGACGTAATCGGCGAGCGTTTTCGGACGTACGGCCCGATCGACGACCTCGTCGTCGCGTCCGGTGGTGCTTGCAATGACGCGGTCTTGTTCGATTCCCATGCGCGACTTTATGCCTTCACTGCGGACTTGAGGGCTCGGCGAATGATTTCCGTAGTCGACAGGCCCGGTTCATCGGCCGATTTGAGCAGACGCGTCACTTCCGGCGGCTTGTACCCCAGCGCAATGAGTGCACTGAAGGCCTCGCTCTGGGGAGACTGCGCCAGGCCGAGGCCTGCAGGACTGCCCACCAGCGTGGGCATGGAAAGCTTCTGCACGCTGTCGCGCATCTCGATGATCACCCGCTCCGCGGTCTTACGGCCGATGCCGGGAATCCTCGTGAGCATTGCGATGTCTTCGGCTTCGATGATGCGCAAGAAATCCTCGACGCTCGCCCCTGACAAGATCCCGAGCGCGATTTTCGGTCCCACACCCGAAACCTTGAGCAGTCCGCGAAACAGCCGCCGCTCGGCCTCGGTGCCGAACCCAAACAGGATGTGAGCGTCCTCGCGCACTACCAGGTGCGTGAACAGCGCCACGGCTTCGCCCGCCGCGGGAAGCCCATAGAAAGTCGACATCGGCGCTTCCAACTCATAGCCCACACCGTTCACATCGACGATCAGCATGGGCGGCTGCTTTGCCGCCAGCCTTCCCTTGAGAAAGCCGATCATCCGCTCCCGCCCGCGAGCTTGAGCGAAGCCCGCACTTGACCGCGAAGCGCGTGGCATACGGCCGCCGCCAGCGCATCGGCCGCATCGGCGCCCACCGGACCATCGAGCTTGAGGATGCTCCTCATCATGAGCTGCACCTGGGCTTTCTCCGCGCGGCCCGACCCAACCACGGCCAGCTTGATCTGGCGCGTCGCATACTCGAAGACATCGGCGTCGGCGTCGGCGGTACCGCAGATGGCCGCGCCCCGCGCCTGCCCCAATTTCAAGGCGCTATCGGGATTGCGATTCACGAACACGCGCTCAATGGCGATCTCTTGCGGGCGATACTGCGCAACGATGGTTTGCACGCAGCGGAAAATCTCGCACAAGCGAGCCGCAAATTCCGCCTGGCTGGTTCGAATCACGCCGCTCGCCACGTACGTCAAGCGCGATCCGGTCGCGTCCAAGACGCCGAAGCCGGTGCGCTGCGAACCCGGATCGATGCCGAGCACGCGAATGGTCGACACCTTAAGCGCGCGCAAGGCGATTGGATTTGGGTACTGGCATGGCCCGAGTATGATACCGGCAATAGGTTCCTAAACCCACCCGCAACCAGCGCCCATGGAAACCACCGCAACCTCCCGGACGGCGAGCAGCCGGCTGCATGCAGCCATCGCGGCATTGGGCGAGCTGGATCTTTCAGCCGACGGCGATTCGGCGCGCAGTGCGGCGCTCGATGTAGCCGAGATCGTACGCACGCTCGACGCCGACGACGATGTGGTCATCGCCGCGATGATTCAGCCGCTGCTCGATGGCAAATATCTAGAGCGAGAACAGGCGGAGAATCGATTCGGAGAGGCGCCGACTCGCTTGGCGCTGGCCTTGAGTCAGCTGGGGCATTTCGGCTTGCCCGCCGACTGGACCCCGGATCGCGGCCTCGAGAGCGGCCAGGCCGAGGCGCTGCGCAAGATGCTCCTGGCCGTGATCGGCGATGTGCGCCTGGTCGTGGTGAGACTGGCCGAGCAGCTGCAAAAGATGCGCTCGGCGAGGAGTGTTGGCGCGCCGCTGCAGCGCAAGCTCGCGGTGGAAGCTCGTGAAGTGTATGCACCTCTCGCCAACCGCCTGGGTGTGTGGCAAGTAAAATGGGAGTTGGAGGATCTGGCTTTCCGCTATCTCGAACCGGTGCAGTACAAACACATTGCCTCGGCCCTGAAAGTGCGGCGTTCGGAGCGGGAACGCTACATCGACGATTTGAAAACACAGCTGCAGAAGGAGCTGCGCAGCGCCTCGATCGATGCCACGATCGATGGCCGGCCGAAACATATCTTCAGCATCTGGCGCAAGATGCAAGTCAAACAACTGGCCTTCGAGCAGCTCATGGACATTCGGGCGGCGCGCATTCTCGTCAACACCGTCGCCGAATGCTACGCCGCGCTCGGCGTGGTTCACTCGCTGTGGCAGTTCATTCCCGGCGAGTTCGACGATTACATCGCCACGCCGAAGGATAATTTTTATCGGTCGATTCATACCGCGGTACTCGGTCCGGGCGGAGAAGCGGTCGAGATACAGATTCGTACGCACGAGATGCACGCGAACTCCGAACGCGGCGTCGCCGCACATTGGCGCTACAAGGAAGGAGGCCGCGGCGATCAAGCCTACGAACGCAAAATCAATCAGCTGCGCTCGCTGTTGACGCCCGCCGAGAGCGGCGAGGGTACGCACGAGTTTCTCGATCGAATACGCGTCGATTTGTTTCAAGACCGTCTCTATGTGATATCCCCCAAGGGGGAAATCGTCGACGTTCCCGTCGGGGGCACGCCGCTCGATTTTGCCTATCAAGTCCACACGGACCTAGGTCACCGCACCCGCGGCGCCAAGGTCAACGGCCGCATGGTGGCGCTGAACTACCCGTTGAAGAACAGCGACACGGTGGAAATCATTACCGCCAAGACCGCGCAGCCCTCGCGCGACTGGCTCTCGGCCCAATCGGGATTTCTCGCCAGTCCGAGGCATCGCAATAAAGTCAAAGCCTGGTTTCGAAGGCAAAACGAGACGCAGAACAAAACCGAGGGCCGCGCGATGCTGGATCGCGAACTGCAGCGGCTCGGCGTCAACAGTCCTCCGATCCCGGAACTGCTGGCCGAGCTCGGGCTAAAAAGCAGCGAAGCGCTGCACGAAGCCTTGGGGTTGGGCGAGGTCAGTGCCGCCCAGGTGGCAGGCGCCATCCAGCGCCTGCTGCATGCGCGCGATGCCCGCAGCGAGCCCGCGCCGCGTTCCCGCCCGAGCGGCAGTCGCGAACCCGATGTTGAAGTCCAGGGTATCGGCGACTTGTTGTCGACCTATGCGCGCTGCTGCAAACCCGTGCCGCCCGAGCCCATCGCCGGCTATATCACCGTGGGCCGCGGCGTCAGCATTCACAGCCAGTCTTGCGCCAATCTCGCGCGCTTGAGCCTCAAGATGCCGGCGCGGGTGCTGGCGGTAGCTTGGGGTAAATCGGCCTCGAGGGAGGTTCCGGTGGATATCGAGGTCCAGGCTTTCGACCGGCGCGGCTTGGTGCGCGATGTCAGCGCGGCGCTGGCGGACGAGAAAATTTCCATTCACGCCATGACGACCGTTACCGATAAACGGGACAATGTCGCACGCATGCAAATCGGCATTGCCATCACCGGGCTGCCGCAGTTATCCAAGGTGCTGACGCGCATCGCCCAATTGCCGAACGTCATCAGCGCACGGCGCAAGAAATGAGCGGTCGTGGGCCTTAGGGTCCGGGCGGCGGCGGTGGCGGTGGCGGTGGCGGCGGGGGTGCCGCGGCCACATAGGCGATCGATGCGGTGCCTGTCTTCACGATCCCCGAATTGTTGGTGTAGCTGTACCCGAAGCTCAAGCTGCTGTTGGCGGCAGCGGTCGGCGAGTAATTCAGGGCCAGCTGACATCCGCTGCCGGTGCTGATGCTGGCGCAAGTAAATGGGTTCGATGCGCTGCTCCAGTCAGCTGGAAGCGCAGTCAGGTCCGCCGAAAGCGCGCTGGCGAGCTGACCATCATTGGTGGTGAACGTGACGGTCACCGGGTTTGAGCTGCCGGTCAATACTGACAGCGTGTTGGGAACGGCGGTCGCCACGATATTGTCGTCGGTGGTGGTTCGGTATGGAATGGCCACCGTGCCGGTCTTCGATTCGCTCGCATTGTTGACATACGAATAGTTCAACGCCAGCGTGCCATCATCCAGCGCGGCGGGCGCATACATGAGCGTGAGCTGGCAGCCCATGCCGCTGCTCAAGGTAGCGCACGTGAAGGCGCCATCGGCGCTGCTCCAGCCGGCGGGCAGCGCCGTGAGGCTGCTCGTGATCTGCAGCGCGGTGGCGAGACGGCTATCGTCAGTGGTGAATGTCACGGTGATGGGTTGGGCAGGCGAGCCGAGAATCGCGGTGATTTGTCCCGACGGCGAGGCTGTACCGGCCACGGTATCGTTGGTGGTCGCGGCATAGGGAATAGTCACGAGCCCTGCGTTGGCCGCTCCGGCGGCATCGGTGTATGCATACGGCAGGGTGAGCACGCCGCCGCCGAGCGCCGCGGGAGCAAAGGTCAGTTGCAGCTGACAGCCGTTGCCGCTGCTGACGCTGTCGCAGGAGAACGCCTTCGACTTAGCACTCCAACCGGCCGGCAGTGTCGTCAAATCGGCGCTCAAGCTTGTCGCCGTACCTCCATCGTCGGTGGTGAAGGTGACGGACACCGATCGCGATCCGCTCATGTCGACCGCGTTGACCTGCCCCGTCGGCGATGCGGTCGCGACCACGGTGCCGTGCGCGGTCGTGGCATAAGGAATATTGAGCGCTCCCGTTCGGGCCGCGCCCGAATCGTCGAGGTAACTGTAGTTCAACGTGAGCATGCCGGCGGCCGCCGCCGTCGGCGCGAACACCAAGCGCAGCTGGCAGCCGCTGCCGGTGCTGACAACCGGGCACGTGAGGCCCGAGGCCGAGCTGCTCCAGCCAGCGGGCAGCGCGGCAAGGTTTGAGGTCAGGGTAAAGCCTGTGGCCGCATTCCCATCATCGGTCGTGAAATTGACCGTGACCGTTTGCTTGGCAGCGCCGACGATGGCATCGATCTCGCCGGCGGGCGCCGCGTACGCGGCAACGTTATTGGGCGCGATCGCCGCATAGGTAAGCGTCAGGCAAGGACCCGGCGTCCTCGGCAAACCCGAATTGGCAACATAGACACAGTCGAGTGAGAGTGTGCCGCTGTCGATGGCGGTGGGCGCATACGTCAGGGCCAGCACACAACCGCTGCCGGGTCCGAGCGCTCCGCAACTGAAACTGCCGGGTCCCGACCAACCGGGCGGAAACGGACCTAAGCTGCCCGAGACCGCGAAACCCGTAATGGGAAGTCCGTCGCTCGAGGTAAATGTCACGCTCACGGTTTGGCTCGCGCCGACCGTCACCGACAGGGCACTGACCGAGGCGGTGGCGGTCACCGAATCTTCCGATCCGGTGGGAGCGTCGCCGACGGGCCCCGCCTTCGGTGGCGTTGTGGGTGTCGTTGGAGTGGTGCCACTGCTGGTCGGCGGAGCGATGGTCCCGCTCTCGGTACCCACGGAAGTGGAACCACAGGCGCATAGCAGTGGCAGCGACGCGACGCCGAGGAGAATTAAGCGATGAACTCGAAGCATTTCTCTCAACCTTAAGTCCGCAGACCTCTGCAAATTGTGCGTCGCGGACTTGCGACGGATGATTGAAGCGCTAGGAAGGTAAGCCGGAGAGATCGAGCGGGTTGTGAACTACGTCACGTCGCGAGGTGTGCGCCAGATAGTGTCAAATGAGATTATCTGACGTGACATCTTCCCGCGGCGGACGCCGCAAATGTAGTTTTGACGCTACAGGAGTCAGCGATTGAGGCCGTCAATCGCCTTTTTATCCACCGCCAGGGCAGCCTCATGGATGGCTTCAGACAGCGTCGGATGCGCGTGAATCGTGCGCTGAATGTCCTCGGTACTCGCCGAATACTCCATGGCCAGCACCGCTTCGGCGATCAATTCTCCGGCCATCGGCCCGATCACATGAACGCCCAATACCTCATCGTCGTCCTTTGCCGAGACGATCTTCACCATACCGGCGCCCGCCTCCATCGCCCGCGCGCGGCCGCTGGCGGCGAAGGGGAAAGTACCGACCTTGTAGGGACGACCGCTGGCTTTGACTTGCTCTTCGGTTTGCCCGACCCAGGCAATTTCAGGCTGGGTGTAGATCACCGACGGAATCACCTTGTAATTCACTTCGCCGAAATGGCCGGCAATGAGGTCGGCAACCATCACGCCCTCCTCCTTGCCCTTGTGCGCGAGCATGGGGCCGCGTACCACATCGCCCACGGCCCACACATTGGGTACACTCGTGCGGCAGTGCTCGTCGACCTCGATGAAGCCGCGCTCATCCAATCGAACACCGGTGCCCTCGGCCAACAGATCCTGGGTGTACGGCCGGCGTCCCACCGCGACAATGAGCTTGTCGACTTGCAGCGGATGTTCGCCCTGCGCATCGGCGTAGAGCAGATCGACCGCCTGGCCCGAGACCGCCGCGCTCGACACCTTCGCGCCCAGCTTGATTTCCAAGCCCTGCTTCTTGAAATGCCGCTGAGCTTCCTTGGCGATGGTCTGGTCCACCATGGGCAGGAATTGATCCAGCGCCTCAAGCACGGTGACCTCGCTGCCAAGACGCCGCCATACGCTGCCGAGTTCGAGACCGATGACACCGGCGCCGATGACGCCGAGGCGCTTGGGCACCGCGTCGAACTCCAACGCATTCCAAGAATCGACGATGTATTTTCCGTCATGCGGCACAGATCGCAAACGGATGGGGACCGAGCCCGAGGCGAGGATCACATTCTTGGCTTCCAAGGTTTGTTCGCTGCCGTCGACGCCCTTCACCAGCACCTTGTTTCCGGCCAGCAAGCGTCCGTGACCCTGCAGCCCCACGACGCCGTTGGCCTTGAACAAGGCATTGATGCCGTTGGTCATCGTCTTGACCACGGACGCTCGGCGCTTTTGCATGGCCGCGAGGTCGAGCGTCAATCCGCCCACTTTGATGCCGTGAACGGCGAACTCATCCTTTGCTCGCTGAAACAGTTCCGATGATTCCAGCAGTGCCTTGGACGGGATGCAGCCGGCATTCAAACAGGTTCCGCCGAAGGCGTAACTGCCGTCGGTATTTTTCCATTCATCGACGCAGGCAACTTTCAATTTATTCTGCGCCGCGCGGATGGCAGCCGGGTATCCGGCGGGCCCGGCACCGATGACGATCACATCGAAGATGCCGCTCATATGCTGAGCACCATGCGCGCGGGATCTTCCAGAGACTGTTTCACATTGACCAAGAACTGCACCGCTTCACGGCCATCGATGATGCGATGATCATAAGTCAGAGCGATGTACATCATGGGGCGAACCACGACCTGGCCATCGATGACCACCGCCCGGTCCTGGATCCTATGCATGCCAAGAATGGCGCTTTGCGGGGAATTGACGATCGGGGTCGACAACAGCGATCCGAACACTCCTCCATTGGTGATGGTGAAAGTGCCGCCGGTGAGTTCTTCGATGGTGATGCTTCCGGCGCGCGCACGCGAGGCAAAGTTGGCGATCGATTTCTCGATATCCGCAAAGCTCAACTGATCCGCGTCCCGCAGCACGGGAACAATCAGTCCGCGATCGGTCGAGACCGCAACGCCAATATCGTAGTATTCGTGATAGACGATGTCGTTGCCGTCGACCGACGCATTGACCGACGGGAATCTCTTCAGTGCCTCGACGCACGCCTTGGTGAAGAAGGACATGAAGCCCAATTTCACCCCATACTGCTTTTCGAACTGATCCTTGTAGCGGGCCCGCAGTTCGCTCACGGTTTTCAAATCGACTTCGTTGAAGGAGGTCAACAGCGCTTGAGTGGCCTGCGCTTGCACCATGCGTTCTGCAATGCGAGCCCGCAGGCGCGTCATCGGCACGTGCTGCTCCGCTCTCGCTGCGCGCGCGCTCGGCGCAGGCACGAATTGCGTGGGCGCCGCCTTGCCGGCGGGACTCGGTGATGGTGCGGCCGCGGCCGCAGGCGCGGCATCCTTTGCCGACAGAAAATTCACCATATCCGACTTCGTGACTCGTCCATCGCGGCCCGAGCCGGCAACAGCCTTGGGGTCGATCTTATTTTCTTCTGCGACGCGCTTGGCCGCAGGGCTGAGCTTGCCTGCCGGAGCGCCCGCGGCAGCAGTCGCGGCTGGAGCAGTGGGCGGAGCTGCAGGACCCGGCGTCTTTGCGGCGGCTACCGCGCTGGCGCCGGGCGCCGCCGCGGCCGCCTCCTCGATGACCGCCAGCAGTTGCCCGCTGGTCACCGTGGTGCCGTCGGTCAATTTGATTTCCTTGAGCACTCCGGCCACCGGCGCGGGCACCTCGAGTACCACCTTGTCGGTCTCCAGATCCACCAGGTTCTCATCGCGCACGACGCTATCGCCGGGCTTCTTGTGCCACGCGACAAGCGTGGCGTCGGCCACCGACTCCGGCAGCTGCGGCACGCGAACTTCAGTAGTCATGAACCTGTCCTAGTTTGAACGGCCGGGAGGCGCAGCGTTTGCCGTGACATTTCTTCCGGCGGCACGCCTTGCAGCGCCGCGGTAACCAGATTTTTCTGTTGTTGTTCGTGCAGAGCGGCGATGCCGGTGGCCGGCGCTGCGGCGCCGGCGCGACCGGCATAAAGAAGTTCGTGCTTGGCGCCGAGCTTCGACTGCAAGCGGTGGCGAATCTGATACCAACTGCCCTGATTCTGCGGCTCTTCCTGGCACCAGACGATTTCCTGGGCATTCGAATACTTCTGCAAGATCGCCTCGTATTCCTCCGACGGGAATGGATACAGCTGTTCGATTCGTACGATGGCGACCGTATCTACCTTGGCCTCGCGGCGGGATTTCAGCAAATCGAAGTACACCTTGCCGCTGCAAAACACCACGCGCTTTACCGCCGCGGTCTTGAGATCGTCGACCTCGTCGATCACTGTTTGAAATCCACCGGCGGCGAGTTCTTCGAGGCGCGACACCGACAACGGATGGCGCAACAGACTCTTCGGCGTCATGATAATGAGCGGCTTGCGCAACGGGCGGATCATTTGTCTGCGCAACATATGAAACATTTGCGCGGGGGTCGAGGGAACGCATACCTGCATGTTGAACTCGGCGCATAACTGCAAGAAGCGCTCCAGGCGCGCGGAGGAATGCTCGGGCCCCTGGCCCTCATAGCCGTGCGGCAGAAACAGCGTGATGCCGGACAAGCGGCCCCACTTGGCTTCGCCGGAGCTGATGAACTGATCGATGATGACCTGCGCGCCGTTGCAAAAATCGCCGAACTGGCCTTCCCAAATCGTCAGGCAATGAGGTTCGGTGGTCGAGAATCCATACTCGAATCCCATCACGGCCTCTTCCGACAGCACGGAATCGATGACCGTAAACTTTGGCTGATTCGTGGCCAAGTGCTGCAGCGGAACATACGTGCGGCCCGTGAGCTGGTCATGCAGAACGGCGTGACGGTGGAAGAAGGTGCCTCGACCACTATCCTGGCCGGTGAGACGAACCGGATACCCGTCCTGCACCAGGCTGGCGTAGGCCAGATTCTCGGCGCAGCCCCAATCGAGAGCGAGATCTCCATTAATCATTTTCTCGCGCGCCTGCATGATGGCCAGTACGCGCGGATGCAGGTTCCAATCGGTGGGATAGGTCGTGATGGCCTTACCGAGAATGCGCAGACGCGCCAGGTCGACGCCGGTTTTTACCGGCTCCCAGTCCGCACCCAAATATTCGCTCCAATCCACGGTGTAGCGGTTGCCGATCAATCCAAGCGCCGCACGCGCCTGCGGCTTCCCCTGATCCAAGCCGCTGCGGTATTGCTCCATCATGGCCGCGGCTTCCGCGGCGCTGATGATGCCTTGAGCAGTCAGCTTCTCCGCGTACAATTGCCGCACCGTGGGTTTCTTGCGTATGATTTGATACATGAGCGGCTGCGTGGCCGCCGGCTCGTCGGCTTCGTTATGGCCGTGCCTTCGATAGCACACCAGGTCAATCACCACATCCTTGTGGAATTTCATCCGATAGTCGAGCGCAAAGCGAACCACGAAGCACACCGCCTCCGGATCGTCCGCATTGACGTGCAATATGGGCGCTTCGACCATTTTTGCGACGTCGGAGCAATACAGCGTCGAGCGCGCATCGTGCGGATCGCTGGTGGTGAAGCCAACCTGGTTGTTGATGATGATGTGTACGCTGCCGCCCGTGTAGAAGCCGCGCGCCTGCGACAGCTGCAAGGTTTCCATGATGACGCCCTGCCCGGCGAACGCCGCATCACCGTGAATCTGAACGGGCAGCACCTTGTCGCCGAGTTCGTCGCCGCGCCTTTCCTGGCGCGCGCGGGCAGAGCCTTCCACCACCGCGTTCACCACTTCCAGATGGGAAGGGTTGAATGCCAGCGCAACATGCACGTTGCCTGATTCGGTCTTAAGATCGGCGGAAAATCCCTTGTGATACTTGACGTCGCCCGAACCGCGTAGCTTCGCCAGGTCGTATTGGCCTTCGAATTCGCTGAACAGGTCCTTTGGCGACTTGCCCAGCAAGTTCACCAGCACATTGAGCCGGCCACGGTGCGCCATGCCGATGATGTTCTCTTCGACGCCGACCTTGCCCCCCTGCTGCACGAGTTCGTCGAGCAGGGGAATCAGGCTATCGCCGCCCTCCAGCGAGAAGCGTTTCTGCCCGACGTATTTCGTGTGCAGATAGCGCTCCAAGCCCTCGGCCGCGGTCAACTGCCACAGGATATTTTTCTTTTCATCGGCGCTGAAGCGCCACTGCATGCGCGCGATTTGGAATCGATCCTGCAGCCACAATCGCTCTTCGGTATCCGATACATGGGCAAACTCGGCGCCAATGGTGTCGGTGTAGATGAATTTCAGGTCCCTGAGAATGTTCTTGAGCGTGGTGCGCTCGGGAATTGCGTGATTGCGGCTGCCGGTAAAAAATTCCGTATCGAGATCCGCGTCCGACAAACCGAAGTACTGGAGATCCAACACATAGGGCTTGGCGCGTTCCTGAAGACCCAGCGGATCCAGATTGGCGACCAAGTGTCCGCGATTGGCATACACCTGAATGAGCCGAGACACCGCGCCCTGTTTGGCGCTTGCCCCATCCACGGGACCCCCTTGGGGCGCCTGAGTGCCCGCCGGCAGCGTGGCTCGTGCCAGCAGCCGTTCGCGAATCGGGCCATGAGCGATATCACCGCCGCCTTGCAATCGCTCGAAATACTCTCGCCATGCAGGGTCGATGCCGCTTGGATCCCTCAAAAACTCATCATAGAGATCTTCGATATAGGCGGCGTTTCCGCCGGACAGCGCCGTGGTGGCAAATTGGTCGGCAAGTGATTGGCTCATGGGCGCGGCGGAAAGCGAAAAACCTCAGGTACATCAAGACGATGGGAGTGGGGATAGGTCGGTCTTCAGCTCTTTAGTTTAGCCGAAGGCACCACAATATGGAATGTGATGGCGCTCAGGGAAATTACAAGAAGGCCTAGCCGCCCGCGGCTTTGAGCATCGAAATCTCGTGGCCGATGAGCCAGATGTAGATGAGAAGAACGGCGTACATGAGCAATTCCACCCGGATCAGGCGCATGAATCGATAGCGCGCGAGCACTACCATCAGGACGATGCTGACGCCCGTGATGCCCATTTTGAGCGCAGTAAATATCGCGACGCCGCGGTAGAGGGCAGCCGACATGACCGGATTGAGCTCATGGGCGCCGCTCAGCACCAGTATCCCGGTGAGAAAAGCGTCGGTGGCGGAGAGCACCAAGATCCCGACTGAAACCGCCAATAAATGCGCCGAATACCAATCGAGATAGTGAAAGCGCGAGTCGTCGAGACGTCGCGGTGGCCTCCGGCGGCGAGGGAGGAAGCTGCCATACCACAAAGACCACCAAACGCGCCGCCGCCGATCCGATCGTTCGCGCCGCTCCGCCGCCCAACCCGGCGGGCGCGCCGCGGTTCCCTGCAATTGTCGGGTCGCCCAGTCGTTTGTGTGTCTCGAATCCCCCGCTCTCTTCATTCCGGCCACTATCCAGTCTCTCTGGTGTCCCAGGCAAGCCCGATGCGTCATAATCCGCTCCCGTCGGACGATATATTTTTTCGAACCATGATGAACTCCATTGCGCGGCATTGATCAACGTGCCGCTGCGCAAGGCACGGGATTTTCGAGCGAGCGCCTGCAGCGGCTGACAGATTTGCTCGAAGCGGACGTTGCCGCCGGCGCCATCCCAGGCGCAGTGATGCTGATCGCCCGCGAGGGCAAATTGGCCTATTTCGAAGCGGTCGGATTCGCAGAGCGCAATGCGCTGCGGCCCATGCAGCGAGACAGCATCTTTCGCATCGCTTCGATGACCAAGCCAATCACGGTGATCGCGGCGCTGATTTTGCAGGAGCAGGGCAAACTCCTGCTCACGGATCCATTGACTCGCTACATTCCGGAGCTGCGTACGCTGCAGGTCGGAATAGAGTTCGTCGATGCGTCGGGCGTGCGGCACTTGAGGTTGGAAGCGGCGAGACAGCCCATCACCGTACAGGACTTGATGCGGCACACGGCGGGCTTCACCTACGGTGATTTCGGAGATTCTCTCGTGCAGCGTGAATATCGCCGCGTGAATTTGCTGGATTCCCGCCAGACCAATCAGGAAATGGTGAAAAAGCTGGCTAACTTGCCGCTGGCTTACCAGCCGGGAAGCACTTTCGAATACGGAATGTCCACCGATGTGCTCGGCAGAGTGATCGAGATCGCGGCTGATATGCCGCTCGATCAACTCATCGCAACCAGCGTCACGACGCCGCTCGGAATGCCGGACACGGCTTTCTCCGCACCAGCCGCTTCCAAACCTCGATTCGCGCAGCCACAGCGTGGCGCTGCCGCGCCTCGGCCGGCCGCAGTTCCGGCCGCAGTTCCGGCCGAAGCGCCGCGAAGTGCGCGGTGGTGTTCCGGCGGCGGCGGACTGTCATCGACCGCCGCCGACTACGCGCGTTTCTGTCAGATGCTGCTGAATGGAGGTGAATTGGACGGCGTGCGGCTGGTCTCGCGCAAGACGGTCGAGTTGATGACGCATAATCACCTGCCTCCGGGGCTGGCATTTGGCGAACGCGCCGCGGAATTGGGCCAAGCGGCGCCGCTGCCGGCGTTGGGTCAGGGCTATGGTCTTGGAGTCGGCGTTCGGCTCGAGCCGGGGCTCTCGCCGTTGCCTGGGTCGGTCGGCGATTTCTACTGGAGCGGCATCACTGGACCCACATTTTGGGTCGATCCCCGCGAAAAACTCATTGCCGTGTTCATGCTGCAGGAGTTCGATATGCAGCGCCGCGCCCGCTATCGCTCGCTGTTGCGCGCGCTCGTTTACCAAGCTCGATTGCAAAGTTAGGCGGCCTAGGAGGCGGTCACCAGCTTCGCGACAAAATCGCTCACCGGCATTGCCGCCAATGCGAGCTTGTCGGTGAACATGGCCTTGATGGACTCGGTTTGCTTAGGTTGGAAATGCGTTGCAACGCTGGCCTCGAACTTTTTCACCAGCACCGGCATGCCTTCGGCGCGGCGCTTGCGATGCCCGATGGGATAGTCCACTTGCACGCGCTCGCTGGCCGTACCGTCCTTGAAGAACACCTGAACCGCGTTGCCGATGTAGCGCTTGTCCGCATCGTAGTAGTCCTTGGTGAAGGCCGCGTTCTCCTTGACCTGCATTGTCGAGCGCAGCGCATCGACGCGCGGATCATTGGCAGTCTCATCCTCGTAATCCGCGGCTGTCAGTCTGCCGAACAGCAGCGGAATCGCAACCATGTACTGAATGCAGTGATCGCGGTCCGCCGGATTCGCGAGCGGGCCCGTCTTGTCGATGATGCGTACGCCAGGCTCCTGGGTTTCGATCAGGACTCGCTCGATCTGCCCAGTTTTATCCGCAATCTGCGCGTGCAGCGTCATCGCGGCTTCAACGGCCGTCTGCGCGTGAAACTCGGCCGGATAGGAAATCTTGAACAACACATTTTCCATGACATAGCTGCCGAGCGCTTGCGGCAAGAGCAACGGCTTGCCTTTGAATAGCACGTCTTGGAACCCCCAGGTCTTGGCCGATAGAGCCGAGGGGTATCCCATTTCGCCCTTGAGAGCGAAAAGGGCATGGCGCACGGCGCGGCTGGTGGCATCTCCCGCGGCCCAGCTCTTGCGAGAGCCGGTGTTCGGCGCGTGCCGGTAAGTACGCAGGGCCCCGCCGTCGATCCACGCATTCGATACCGCGTTGATGATTTGCTCACGCGTGCCGCCGAGCATCGCCGTGATGACGGCTGTGGAGGCCACGCGTACCAGCAGTACGTGATCGAGACCGACGCGATTGAAACTGTTCTCCAAGGCAAGGACACCTTGAATCTCGTGGGCTTTGATCATCCCCGTGAGAACGTCGCGCACCAGCACCCGTTTGCCTGAACGCGATAGATAATCGGCCACGGCAAGGATACCGCCGAGGTTATCGGAAGGATGTCCCCATTCGGCCGCCAGCCAGGTGTCGTTGAAATCCAGCCAGCGAATCATGGCTCCGATATTGAATGCCGCACCGATGGGGTCGAGTTCGTAGGCGGTGCCCGGAACGCGCGCGCCTCCCGTCAGAGTCGCACCAGGCACCACCGGCCCCAGCAATTTTGTGCAGGCAGGATATTTCAATGCCTGGAAGCCGCAAGCCAAGGTATCCATCAAGCAATACGCGGCTGTCTCATAAGCCAGCGTGCTCGTGATCTGGAAGCTCAGCGCGTAATCGGCAATGTCGGTCAGGATCTGATCCGGCGCCGGTCTTTCGGCGGACTTGATATCGTGGGACATGAACGTTAAGGCCGCTGCGCAAGCGGTACAAATTTGAGATTTTCAGGACCGATGTAATTGGCGCTCGGACGGATGATCTTGCCGTCCTCTCTTTGTTCCATGACATGAGCCGCCCATCCCGAGGTGCGCGCGACGACAAACAGCGGCGTGAACATCGCGGTCGGTACACCCATCAAATGATAGGAAACGGCGGAGAACCAATCGAGATTGGGAAACATCTTCTTGATGTCCTGCATGACGGATTCGATTCCTTCGGCCACCTCAAAGCCCCGCATGTCATTGGCCTCTCGGGCCAGGCTTCGGGCCACTTCTTTGATCACCTGATTGCGGGGGTCCGACAGAGTATAGACGGGATGGCCGAAGCCGATGATGACCTCTTTATTGGCCACGCGCTGCCGGATATCCGCCTCTGCGGCCTGCGGTGTGGCATAGCGATTCTGAATTTCGAATGCGACTTCGTTCGCACCGCCGTGCTTCGGCCCGCGCAATGCGCCAATGGCGCCGGTGATGCAGGAGTACATATCTGAACCGGTGCCTGCAATGACTCGCGCCGTAAATGTCGAGGCATTGAATTCGTGCTCGGCATAGAGATTCAAAGAGGTGTGCATGGCGCGCACCCAGCTGGCCTTCGGTTTCACCCCATGCAGCAGATGCAAGAAATGGGCGCCGATGGAGTCATCATCGGTTTGAACATTGATCCGCCGCCCGCTGCCGGCAAAGTGATGCCAGTAGCATAGCATCGAGCCCAAACAGGCGAGCAGCCGGTCGGCGATATCGCGCGCGCCTTGGGCGGCGTGGTCATTCGCCTCCGGCACCGCGCAGCCCAGCGCCGAGACGCCGGTGCGCAAAACGTCCATCGGATGGCTGGTCGCGGGCAGCTGTTCGAGCACGGTCGTCACCGCAGCGGGCAGCACTCGCAGAGCTTTGAGCTTGGATTTATAGGCGGCCAGTTGCGACTGGTTGGGAAGCTTTTCATGCACCAACAAATGCGCGATTTCTTCGAACTCGCATTGCGTGGCGATGTCGAGAATATCGTAGCCGCGATAGTGCAGATCGTTGCCGGTTCTGCCCACGGTGCACAGCGCCGTGTTGCCGGCGGCGACTCCCGACAATGCGACGGACTTCTTCGGTTTGAACGCGACAGCCTGAGCCTCGGTACTGATTGTCACTTTTCCTTTCCTTGCGCAAATAGCTGATCCAATTTTGTCTCATAAGCGTCGTAATCAAGATACTGGTACAAATCGGCGCGCGTCTGCATCAGATTCAAGACGTTTTTCTGAGTACCGTCGCGCCGAATCGCTTGATAAGTCGCCAGCGCGGCCGCGTTCATGGCCCGGTAAGCCGAGCAGCAATGGAGCACAATGTCGACGCCAACCGTGGCCAATTCATCGCGCGTGTACAAAGGGGTGTGGCCAAATTCGGTGATGTTGGCGAGCACTGGTACTTTTACCGCATCCTTGAAGCGCCGGTACATGCTCAGTTCGGTCATGGCCTCCGGGAAAATCATATCCGCTCCGGCATCGACGCAGGCCACCGCACGCTCGAGCGTCTTCTCGATGCCCTCGACGGCGAGCGCGTCGGTGCGCGCCATGATCACAAATGCCGGGTCGGTACGCGCATCGACGGCGGCCTTCACGCGATCCACCATTTCCTCCTTCGACACGACTTCTTTGCCGGGCCGATGGCCGCAGCGCTTGGACTGCACCTGGTCTTCGATGTGCAATCCGGCCGCACCGAACTTGATGAAGGATTTCACCGTTCGCGCGATATTGAACGCCCCGCCCCATCCGGTATCGGCATCGACCAGCAGCGGCAGCTCGCAGGCATCGGTGATTCTGCGGATGTCGGTCAGCACGTCGTCCATGGTGCTGATGCCCAGATCCGGTACGCCCAGGGAATTGGCGGCGACCCCGCCGCCCGACAAATACAGGGCTTTGAATCCGCAAGCGGCCGCCATTCGGGCGGTAAAGGCGTTGATGGCACCCACCACCTGCAGCGGCCTTTCCTGCGAAACGGCGCTTCGAAGCCTGGCGCCGGGCGAGGCAATCGTTGCGGCGCTCATACCCTGCCCGCTACCGGAATCAGGGCACCCGTCACGGCGCTCGCAGAATCAGACATCAAAAAGGCGATCACATCGCCGATGGCGGCGGGGGCGACCCAGCGGTCAAACTCGGCGTTGGGCATGTCGAGGCGGTTGCGGGGAGTATCGAGCGTGCTCGGCAGCAGCGCGTTCACGGTGATTCCGCGGTCTTTGAGTTCATCGGCAAGCGCCTCGGTCAATTTGGCGACGCCGGCCTTTGAAGCCGCGTAGGCGCCCATGCCCGCGCCCGCCTTCACCGCACCTAGGGCGCCGATATTGACGATGCGGGCGTTGCCGGACTTCAGCAGATGCGGCGAAGCCGCTTTGCAGCAGGCGACAGCGGTGCGTAAATTCATGCGGTACATGGAATCCCAGGTCTCCAAATGGCCTCCCTCCAGCTTTTCGAACTTGAATCCGCCGGCGATATTGACCAGTCCATCGAGATGCCCCGCCTCGCGCACGATGCGCATCATGACTGATGAGGCGGCATCGTCCTCGGCCAAATCGATGCCGCCATAGGCCAAGCCCAGCCGAACTGACTCCGCGGGCGCGGGCGCCTGGTCGAGCCGCGCCACGCGGGCGCCAAAGCCTGACAGGGTTTGGGCGACCGCGGCGCCTAGCGCGCCAAACGCTCCGGTCACAGCGACGACTCTTCCATCAAGGTCGATGCGCAGGCTAGCCATTATTCCCCCAAAACTATAGAGCCAAGGCCGGTGCGGCCCGCTGACCGGATCGCTCAAACTTCGTGAGCGAAATTGCAACATGCACACAGCGCCAGCGCAATAGCTTACGCGTTCAAACGGCGCCGAAATTCACCGGGAGAGGCGCCGGTCCATTTTCTGAACGCGCGGTGAAACGCGCTGCGTTCGGAAAATCCCAGCTCCAGGGCGATGTCCATGACGCTGCGGCTCGAATGGCTGAGGTGACTGATGGCAAGATCGCGTCGCAGCTCATCCTTGATCGACTGAAAAGAGGCGCCTTCCTCGTGAAGACGGCGGCGGATGGTGGCGGGAGTCATGTTCAACTCGCGCGCCACGCTGTCGAAGTCAGGAAGCTCGCTCGGCAAGCACTGGCGCAGTCGCCGCCGAACTCTGGCGCTTAGACTGCTGCCGTTCTTGTATTTCAACAGAATATTCTCCGGCGCCGAGCGCAGAAACTCCTTGATCGATTCTTCGTCCTGCACCACCGGTAGATCGAGAAAACCCCGCTCGAACACAATGAGGGTATTCGGACGGCCGAAGGTCAAATCGGCGCAATACATGAGCCGGTACTCCGCGCTGTAGGCAGGTTCCGGATAGCTGAATTCCGCGCGCAGGATGGGGATGCGCCGGCTTACCAACCAGCAAGACACACCATGCAGCAGCATCAACAACAGTTCGTGGGCAAACACTCGGTGATTCGCGCCGGCGGCGCGTTCGTGCAAAATGATTCTCGCCTCATCGCCATCCCGCTTCAGCGAGGCCGAAATATCATCCAAGATTAGCGAGTAGAAACGCAGGCTGCGCTCGAGAGCCTGAGCCAGGCTCTTACAGGCGACGACCGAGTGGCACAGCATGGCAAAACTGCCGGACTTCATGCGGCGCGAATCCTGGCCGAAGAATTCATCGTCGAGCGCCACTGCGATGGCGCGCCACAGGGCACCGTAGACTTTTGCCGACACCCGGGCTTGGGGCGCCTGCAGCAGCGAGGGGGACAACCCCACGGTGGCCAGCAATTCGTTGGCATTCAAATGGCGGGCGCGGACGCTTTCCAACGCCGCGGCGACGAAACAGATGGCGATGGTTCCAGGTTCTGCCGACCGAACTGAAGCGTGCGCGGCGCTCTTCGCGTCGAAATGAGAGTCGGTACTGTGGTTACGCTTGCTCATTGAAGAGCTTTCATCCTACGCGCCCCGTGCGAATCGGAACACCGCTTGGCTACGGTGAAGGTTGCCGCAATTCCAGCGCCTGCAGGATTTCGCGGCGTCTGGCGTCGCTCGCACGCGACCATTCAGCGATTTCATCGATCGTGCGGCGACAGCCGACACACAACCCCTGCGCATCGAGCCGACAGATATTGATACAGGGCGAAGCGACCGCAGCCTCGATCAGTGGCGCGTTGACCATTGCTTCACTACCCGATGAATTTCATCGAGACCGTCGGTGAGCGCCGCCGGCCCCGGCTGCAGGATGATCGGCGACTTGATTTCGTACAAATCCCCCTCGCGCACCGCCGGCACGGCATCCCACCCGGATCGGGATGCCACCAGATTCGGACGAAAGCGCTTGCCGCACCAGGAGCCGAATATGATATCCGGAGCACGACGCACCACCTCGCCGGCGTCCCCCAAGATGCGATCCTTGCCGAGTGCGCACAACGAGCGCTCCGGGAAGACATCATCGCCGCCGGCGATGCCGACCAGCTCGCTCACCCAGCGGATGGCGCTGATGAGCGGCTCGTCCCACTCTTCGAAATAGACGCGCGGACGGCGCGGAAGTTGCGCCGCGGCCTGCCGCACCTGCTCGATGTGGGCCTCGAGTTCGATTGCGTAGCGCTCTGCCTGGTCAGCGGCGCCGACCAACGCCCCGAGCCGGCGTACATAACCCAAGATCCCATCGACCGAGCGATGATTGCTGATCCAGACTTCGACCCCGCTTTTGATGAGCGCCTGGGCAATGTCGGCCTGAATGTCGGAGAATCCGATCACGAAATCGGGCTTGAGACTCAAGATGCGGTCGACCTTCGCGCTGGTGAAGGCGGAAACTCGAGGCTTTTCGCGGCGCGCGCGCGCCGGGCGCACGGTGAAGCCGGAGATGCCCACGATCCGCTGCTCCAGTCCGAGTGCGTAGAGAACTTCCGTAGGCTCTTCCGTCAGGCAAATGATGCGGCTGGGATAACGGCTGTCCATGCGGCCGCTTAAAGCGCACCCTCTGCCACCGCGCCTGCCGCGCCATGGACGATGCTGTGCGCGAGGCCCGCGGCCTGAGACAACACGTGGTCGGCATAGAAGCGCGCGGTCAATATCTTTGCTTCGTAGAAACTGGATTCGCCGCCCCGCCCCGCGGATTCGCCAAGCCGCTGCTGCGCGATCGACGCCGAACGCAGCAGCTGCCAGCCGCCCGCCACGATTCCGAACAATTTGAGCATCGGCACCGCGCCCACCGACACGCTGCGGATGTCGGTCGCGTAGTTCTCCACCACGTAGCGAATCGCACGCTCCAACGCATCGACGGCTGTCGACAGCGCCGTCCCCAAGGCCGCGAGATCGGGCACGGCAGCCAGCTCTGTCGCCAGCGCCCGAATTTGCATGATGACCGCCTGCGCCGCCTGGCCGCCGTCGCGGGCCAGCTTGCGGCCAATGAGATCATTGGCCTGAATGCCGGTCGTGCCTTCATAGATCGGGGTGATGCGCGCATCGCGCAGGTACTGCGCTGGGCCGGTTTCCTCGATGAAACCAACGCCGCCGTGAACTTGGATGCCCAGCGAGGCGATATCAACTGAATTTTCGGTACACCAGCCCTTGATCACCGGAATCATCAGATCCGCGAGCGCCTGATGCCGTTCACGCTCTTGCGCCGTCGGATGCAGGCGGGCCGCATCCAGAGACACAGCGACCAGCGCTGCGAGCGCGCGCATGGCTTCGGTCTGCGATTTCATGAGCAGCAGCATGCGGCGCACGTCAGGATGGCGAACGAGAGCCACGCGAGCGCCGCCGCGGGCGCCCGCCTCGGTCCCTTGGATCCGTTCCCGCGCGTAAGCCAGCGCGGTCTGGTACGCGCGTTCTGAAATCCCCACTCCTTCAATGCCCACCGAATAGCGGGCGGCATTCATCATGATGAACATGTATTCCAGCCCGCGATTTTCTTCGCCGACGAGTTCCGCGACCGCGCCGCCGTTTTGTCCGAAGGCGAGCACGCAGGTGGGGCTGGCTTGAATGCCAAGCTTGTGTTCGATCGAGACGCATTGAACATCGTTGCGCTCGCCGAGCGAGCCATCCGCATTCACCAGGTATTTCGGCACCAGGAACAAGGAAATACCCCTCACTCCTTCCGGGGCGCCGGATTTTCGCGCCAACACCATGTGCACGATGTTGCCGGTCAGGTCGTGCTCACCGTAGGTGATGAATATTTTCTGGCCCGTGAGCAAGTAGCGGCCATCTGCCGTGGGTACGGCCCGCGTGCGCACAGCCGAGAGGTCGGAACCGGCCTGCGGCTCGGTGAGGACCATGGTGCCGGCCCACTCGCCGCTGATCATCCTCGGCAGGTACCTGTGTTGCTGCGCCTCCGAACCGCGCAGCTCGATCGAATCGATCGCTCCGCGGGTCAGCATCGGACACAGTGCAAAGGCCACATTCGCCCCGTTCCACATCTCCTCGATCAACGCCGAGAGAACCCTGGGTAGATTCTGTCCGCCAAATTCCGCGGGACAGGAAAGCGCATTCCAGCCGTCCGCAACGAATCGCGCGTAGGCTTGTTTCCAACCGGCCGCGGTGAACACCTGGTGCTCCTGCCAGCGCGCGCCTTCGAGATCGCCGCTGCGATTGAGCGGCGAGAGGACCTGAGCGGCGAACTTGGCACCTTCATCCAGCACCGCCTCGGCCACATCCAAGGTGATATCGCCGAAGCCCGGCAGTTGCGCGAGGAGCTGCAAATCCACCAATTCGCGCAGGACGAACTTCATGTCCGCCATCGGCGCCTGATATTCGGGCATCTTCGACTACCTCACGGAGATGGGATTTACGCAGTCCTGGCGAATTACATGTTGCGGCGGTAGCGGCCGCCGACATCGTAGAGGGTGTGCGTGATTTGACCGAGTGAACAATAGCGCACCGCTTCCATCAGCAATTCAAAGGTATTGCCGTCCTCGACGACCGTGCGCCGCAGACGTTTCAGCATCGACGCCGCGTGCTCGGCATTTCGCTGCTTGAATTGCTCGAGCCGCTTGAGCTGCGACTGTTTCTCCGCGTCGGTGGAGCGCGCCAATTCGGTGGTGACCGCCGCGGTGGCGCTGTCCGGATTGCGGAAGGTGTTGACGCCGATGATCGGGTACGAACCGTCGTGTTTTTGCCGCTCGTAGAACAGAGACTCTTCTTGGATCTTGCCGCGCTGATAGCCGGTCTCCATCGCCCCGAGCACGCCGCCGCGCTCCGCGATGGCGTCGAATTCCTTGAGCACGGCCTCTTCGACCAGATCGGTGAGTTCCTCGATGATGAAGCTGCCCTGGTTGGGGTTCTCGTTCTTGGCCAAGCCCCACTCCCGGTTGATGATGAGCTGAATTGCCATGGCGCGGCGCACGCTCTCCTGGGTGGGCGTGGTCACGGCCTCGTCATAGGCATTGGTGTGCAGGCTATTGCAGTTGTCGTAGATCGCGCACAGCGCCTGCAGCGTCGTGCGTATGTCGTTGAAGGCCATCTCCTGCGCGTGCAACGAGCGGCCGGAGGTTTGCACATGGTACTTGAGCTTCTGGCTGCGCTCGCTGGCGCCGTACTTGTTCTTCATGGCGACTGCCCAAATGCGGCGCGCGACGCGGCCAATGACCGAATACTCCGGATCCATGCCGTTGGAGAAGAAAAACGACAAATTCGGGGCAAAATCATCGACGTGCATGCCGCGCGCCAGATACGACTCGACGTACGTGAAGCCGTTGGCCAGTGTGAAGGCCAGCTGCGAAATCGGATTGGCGCCTGCTTCCGCAATGTGATAGCCGGAAATGGAAACCGAATAGAAATTCTGCACCTGGTGATGCACGAAATATTCCTGCATGTCGCCCATCATCTTGAGGGCGAACTCGGTAGAGAAGATGCAGGTGTTCTGGCCCTGGTCCTCTTTCAAGATGTCCGCCTGCACAGTGCCGCGCACGGTCGACAGAGTCCAGGCCTTGATCTTCTGATGTTCGTCCGCGGTCGGATCGCGGCCATTGTCCCGCTGGAATTTCTCCAGTTGCTGATCGATGGCGGTATTCATGAACATGGCCAGAATCATCGGCGCCGGGCCATTGATGGTCATCGACACCGAAGTCGTCGGCGAGCACAGGTCGAAGCCTGAATACAGCACCTTCATGTCATCCAGCGTGGCGATCGACACGCCGGAATTGCCCACTTTGCCGTAGATGTCCGGGCGCGGATCCGGATCCCAGCCGTACAGGGTCACCGAATCAAACGCGGTCGACAAGCGGTGCGCCGGCATGCCCTCGGAGACGCGCTTGAAACGCTGATTGGTGCGGAAAGCATCGCCCTCGCCGGCAAACATGCGCGTCGGATCTTCGCCCTCGCGTTTGAAGGCGAACACGCCGGCCGTATATGGATAAGAACCCGGCACGTTTTCCTTCAAGAGGAAGCGCAGTATCTCGCCCTGGTCCTCGAAGCGCGGCAGCGACACCTTGCGGATCTTGGTACCCGACAGGGAATCGGAGGTGAGTGCGGTGCGAATCTCCTTGCCGCGGATCTTCACCACGTACTCGGGCTGCGCATACAACTGCTGCGTCATCGGCCACTGCTCCAGCAGTTTGGCCGAGACTGGGTCAAGCGCCGAGTTCTTCGCGGCGATCAGCTCATCGAAACCCGCGGTCGGCCGGGCGGATGCCGCAAACAAGCTCTTCGAGATGCCCAGCGACTGGCGCTCGCGCGCGATGTGCGACTGAGCAGCGACGAATCGATGGAACTCGCGCACGGACTCGGATATCTCCGCCAGGTAGCGCACTCGCTCGGGCGGCACGATCGCCCGGCCGCGCGAGGAGGCCTTCACCGCGACCTGCGGTAACTTGCTCGCGCCCAGCTTCAGCCCCTTGTCCAGCAACCGCGCCACGATGGCCTGATACAGCGCCGTCACCCCATCGTCGTTGAATCGCGATGCCATGGTGCCGTAAACCGGCATGCTCTGCGGGCTTTGAGCAAACCATTCATGATTGCGCTGGTATTGCTTACGCACGTCGCGCAGCGCGTCCTCGGAGCCCTTGCGGTCAAACTTGTTGATGGCGACAAAGTCGGCGAAATCGAGCATATCGATTTTCTCCAACTGCGATGCCGCGCCGAATTCGGGGGTCATGACATACAGCGAGGTATCGACCAGCGGAACGATGGCCGATTCTCCCTGGCCGATGCCGGAGGTCTCCACCACGATCAAGTCGAAGCCGCTGACCTTGCAGCACGCCAGCACCTCGGGCAGTGCTGCGGAAATCTCCGTGCCGGTATCGCGTGTCGCCAGCGAGCGCATGAAGATGTTGTCGGACTCGATCGCATTCATTCGAATTCGATCGCCGAGCAGCGCACCTCCGGTGCGTTTGCGCGACGGGTCGATCGAGATGACCGCGACGCGCACGCGATCATCCTGGTCGAGCCGCAGTCGCAGAATGAGCTCGTCGGTAATCGAGGACTTGCCGGCGCCGCCGGTACCGGTAATTCCCAATATCGGCGTTCTGATGCTGGCCGCAGCCTGCAGCAATGCTTGCCGGGTTCGCATCGGGTACGCGCGATTCTCGACCGCCGTGATCACTCGAGCCAGCTGCCGGCGATTGCCCGATCGCAGCACCTCCAGCGCCTCAGCTTCGGCCGGCGCCAGCGCAGCCGGATCATAATCACAGGCGCGAATCACATCGTCGATCATTCCCTGCAGCCCGAGCTTCGCGCCGTCCTCGGGCGAATACAGGCGCGTCACGCCATAAGCCATCAATTCCTGAATCTCGGCGGGCACGATCACGCCGCCGCCGCCGCCGAACACCTTGATATTCTCGCCGCCCTTCTCGCGCAGCAGGTCAATCATGTATCTGAAAAATTCAACATGACCGCCCTGATAGGAGGTGATCGCCATGCCCTGCACGTCCTCTTGCAAGGCGGCATTGACGATTTCCTGTACCGAGCGGTTATGCCCTAGATGGATGACTTCCGCCCCGGAAGCCTGCAAGACCCGGCGCATGATGTTGACCGTGGCATCATGACCGTCGAACAAGGAGGTCGCGGTCAGCAGCCGGACTTTGTTCGTGGGCTGATAGGCCGCCGATTTAGCAGCGATGGAAACGGCGTTCATGGTTGGCTCGCGTCCGCGTTGAGCACGATATCGGCTAGCCGCTCATTCTAAAGAAGCCTGAGGGCGAAACAAGTGACCGGAAACATCGGCAGCAATGCAAGAATTTGCAACAGTTTCATGGGTTTCGCCACTTCGGCACGCGCTTGGCGATGAATGCCGAGACCCCTTCCTGCGCAGCATCATCGATCATATTGCAGGCCATGGCCTCCCCCGCGACTGCGTAGGCCGGCGCGATGTCCATTTCAAGCTGACGGTAGAAAAGTGCCTTGCCCGACGCGATCACCGATCGCGGCTTGTCGGCGATGGCGGCGGCAAGCTTGTCAATCTCGGCATCGAGCTGATCCGCCGCCACGCATCGATTGATCAGCCCGCGCTCGAGTGCGGTCGGCGCATCGACGAACTCGCCCGTCACCAGCATTTCGAACGCCGCCTTGCGTCCCACGTTGCGCGACAGCGCGACCGACGGCGTTGCGCAGAACAATCCGACGTTGACGCCGGAAACCGCAAAGCGCGCATCCATTGAGGCGATGGCGAGATCGCACATGGCGACCAGCTGACAGCCGGCGGCCGTGGCGGTGCCGTGTACGCGTGCGATCACCGGTTGCGGCAGCGTCTGGATCCGCAGCATCAATCGGCTGCAGTCATCGAACAGCCGTTGGTAATACGCTTTGCTCGGATTGGCCCTCATTTGCTTCAGGTCGTGACCTGCGCAAAATGCCTTGCCCGCGCCGCCCAGCACCACGACGCGCAGCGCTGCATCCTCGGCAACCGCATCCAGCGCCGCGTGCAGCGCTGCCATCATCTCTTCCGAAAGCGCGTTGTACTGGGCCGGACGATTGAGGGTGAGCAAGGCGACGGCGCCTTTGCGCTGCTGAATAACCGCGGCAGAAAGATCACTGGAATCACTTTGTGCGTTCATACAAATCATCCAAGCTTGTGCGCTATAGATAAAATTAAGTATTGCGTGTATACCATTGTTTATATTAACTAACTTAGAACATAATCTTGAGCCGCAGGCAGCAGCGAAGATCGTTTCTGAAAAACACGCTCGGCATTGTGTCAGGCTAAACTATCTAGGCGCTAAAGGTAACCCGAGGTACTCACATGACAGCCAAGCCTGCTCTTCAGGGTCAGCCCGTGGCCACCGTGAAACTGCTGATCAACGGCGCCTTGGTCGAGTCGGAAAGCAACGAATGGCAGGAGGTGCGCAACCCCGCAACCCAAGAACTGCTCGCTTCGGTCCCCTTCGCAACCGATGCGGAAATCGATGCGGCCATCGCAGCGGCGAAGCAGGCCTTCAGGACCTGGAAGCACACGCCGCTGGCGGCCCGGGCAAGGATCATGCTGAAGCTTCAGGCCCTGGTCAGGGAGCACATGAGCCGCATCGCCGGCACCTTGAGCGCCGAACAAGGCAAGACGTTGGCCGATGCCGAGGGCGACGTATTTCGAGGTCTGGAGGTAGTCGAACACGCCTGTTCCATCGGCAGCCTGCAAATGGGCGAGTTTGCCGAGAATGTCGCGAGCGGCGTGGACACGTACACCATTCGCCAACCGATCGGCGTATGCGCCGGCATTTCCCCATTCAATTTTCCAGCGATGATCCCTCTATGGATGTTCCCGATGGCGATCGTCTGCGGCAATACTTTCGTGCTCAAACCCTCCGAACAGGATCCCTTGACGCCAATGCTGCTGGCCGAGCTGGCGCTGCAGGCGGGCGTACCACCGGGCGTACTCAACATCATTCACGGCGGCAAGCGCGCCGTCGATGCACTGTGCACGCATCCGGATATTTCGGCGGTCTCCTTCGTGGGATCCACCGCGGTGGGCACACACGTCTACAACCTGGCGACGCAGCACGGCAAACGCGCCCAATGCATGATGGGCGCGAAGAATCATGCGGTGATCATGCCGGACGCCAACAAGGAGCAATCGCTGAATGCCCTGGTCGGCGCAACTTTCGGCGCCGCGGGACAGCGCTGCATGGCGACCTCGGTCACCGTGCTGGTCGGCGATGCGCAGCGCTGGATCCCGGATATCGTGGCCAAAGCGAAGACTTTGAAAGTCAATGCCGGCACCGAGAAGGGTGCGGACTTCGGCCCGGTGATTTCCAAGACCGCCAAACAGCGGATACTCGGCTTGCTGGAAGAGGGCATCAAGGAAGGCGCGAGACTCGAATTGGACGGCCGCGGCATCAAGGTCAACGGCTTCGAAAACGGAAACTTCATCGGGCCCACGATTTTCTCAGGCGTCACTCCCGGCATGAAGATCTATACCACCGAAATTTTTGGGCCCGTGATGGTCATCGTCGCCGTGCCGACGCTGGACGATGCCATTGATCTCATCAACAAGAATCCCTTCGGCAACGGCACCGGCATCTTCACGCAGAGCGGCGCGGCGGCGCGGAAATTTCAGAATGAGATCGACGTGGGCCAGGTCGGCATCAACGTGCCCATCCCGGTGCCCGTGCCCTTCTTCAGCTTCACAGGATCGCGCGGTTCCAAACTTGGCGACTTGGGGCCTTACGGCAAGCAGGCGATTCAATTCTACACGCAGACAAAAACGGTCACTTCTCGCTGGTTCGATGACAACACGACCTCGGGCGCCGTGAACACCACCATCAGCTTGAAATGATCGACTGCGCAATCGACGGAGCGGTCGCGGTGGTGACGCTCAACAATCCCTCCGCCAACACCTTTACCGCCGCGGGACTGGAGCAGTTCCATGCGCTCATCGGGGAATTGAATCGCGATGCGCAGGTGCGCGCGGCGGTGGTCACCGGCCAAGGCGATAAATTCTTCAGCGCCGGTGCGGATTTGAAGGAATTCGCGGACGGCGACAAGGCGCACGCACGCCTCATGGCGCAGCATTTCGGCGCCGCCTTCGAAGCCCTCCAGGAAGCGCGGCCGGTGTTCATCGCTGCGATCAACGGCTACGCCATGGGTGGCGGCTTGGAATGCGCACTGGCGTGCGACATGCGCATTTGCGAGGAGCAGGCACAGATGGCGCTGCCCGAACCCTCCGTCGGCTTGCTTCCCTGCGGCTGCGGCACCCAAACTTTGCCGTGGCTGGTGGGCGAAGGTTGGGCGAAGCGCATGATCTTGACCAACGAAAGAGTCAATGCCGAGACCGCGCAGCGCATCGGCTTGGTGGAGCAAGTCACGCCGCGCGGACAAGCCCTCAAGACCGCTCTCGAGCTTGCAAGGCGTGTGTCCACCTTGGGCCCGCGCGCCGTTGCTTACAGCAAGAGCTTGATACATCTTGCGCGCCAGGGCACTCCGCGTGGCGCGGCGCTGGCCCTCGAACGCGAGCGATTTGTCGACTTATTCGACGGCGCCGATCAACGCGAAGGCGTGAACGCGTTTTTGGAAAAGCGCAATCCCGTATGGCGCAATGCTTAAATCGCCGCTTGATTCTAGATCAGTGGGCAGGTGCCCTTACCCGTTGGCGAAATTGCCAGGAGTTCATTCGTGAATTTAAAAGAAGTCAATGCCATTGTCAGCGGTGGTGCCTCAGGCTTGGGGCTCGCGACCGCGAATCGAATCGTCCAGGCCGGCGGCAAGGTCGCCATCTTCGACTTGAACGCCCAGCACGGCAACGCGGCGGCTGCATCGCTCGGCGCACGCGCCAGCTTCATTGCCGTCGATGTGTCGGATGAATCGGCGGTCGACGCCGCGGTCAAGCAGGCACAAGCGGCCATGGGCGGCATCAACGCGGCCATCAATTGCGCGGGCATCGGCATGGCGGGCCGTTTGGTCGGCCGGCAAGGCCCTCTGGCGGGAAGCGCGTTTCGCAAGGTGATCGAAGTCAATTTGGTCGGCACGGTTCTGGTCTGTAAGGCCGCCGCGATGGCCATGCAAGCCAATTCACCGAACGCCGACGCCGAACGCGGCGTGATCGTCATGACGGCGTCGGTTGCCGCCTTCGACGGGCAAATCGGCCAGATTTCCTACTCTGCATCCAAGGGCGGCATCGTCGCAATGACGCTGCCGATGGCGCGCGAACTGGCATCGAGCGGAATTCGTGTCGTGACGATTGCGCCGGGATTATTTGCGACGCCCTTGCTCATGGGCCTGCCTCAGGAGGCGCAAGATTCTCTCGGCAAACAGACGCCGTTTCCGCAGCGCTTGGGCAAACCCGATGAATTTGCAGCCTTGGTCGCTCAGATTATCGAGAACCCCATGCTCAATGGCGAGACCATCCGCTTGGACGGCGCCATAAGAATGCAGCCGCGATAACCGGCGGCGGCATCTGCTCGCAGCGCGCGTTCACGTAAGCGTCGCAAGCGGCCAAGATGGCGTCGCATTCGGCCATTGTCGACTCGCTTGCGCTGGTTACACTGCCAGACGCATTTTCGTCGGGAGACCTCATCAATGAAGACTCATGCCCGCGTCGTTGTCATCGGCGGCGGCGTGGTTGGCGTAAGCACGCTTTACCATCTGGCACTCAAAGGTTGGAGCGATGCCGTGCTTCTCGAGCGCGCCGAGCTCACGGCCGGATCGACCTGGCATGCGGCGGGCCTGCTGCCCTTGTTCAACATGAGCTACACGGTCGGACAGCTTCACAAGTATTCGGTGGATCTGTACAAACGGCTGCCGGCTGAAACCGGCCAGGATGTCAGTTTTCATGTCACCGGAAATCTGCGTCTCGCGACCTGCCGCGAACGCATGGATGAATATCAGAAATATTGCGGCACCGCGAATACCATCGGCGTGCCTTTCCAGGTGATCTCCGCCGCCCAGGTGAAAGAGCTTTGGCCGCTGGTCGAACTCGGGAACGGCGCCGATACCGCCAACATCATCGGCGCCCTTTATCACCCGGATGATGGCCACATCGCGCCGGCGGACCTGACGATGGCGCTGCGCAAGGGAGCGCGAACTCGCGGCGCGGAGATCAACGAGCAGTGCGAGGTGACCGCGGCGAAGCGCACCGCCTCGGGCGAATGGCATCTCACCACCAACAAGGGCGATATCGTCGCCGAGCATGTGGTCTGTGCCACCGGCAACTATGCGCGCCAGACGGGGCGCATGTTCGGTCTCAACGTGCCCTCGATTCCGGTCGAGCACCAGTACATCGTCTATGACCAATCGCCCGAACTCAAAGCCTATCGTCAAGGCGGCGGCCGTGAACTCGCGGTATTGCGCGAATCGGACCAGTCGTACTATTTACGCGAGGAACGAATGGGCTGGATTTTAGGACCCTACGAGTCGGGTGCGCCGGCGCGCTTTGCGGACGGCGTGCCCGAGTGGTTCGGGAAGAATCTCTTTGAGGGCGACTTGGAGCGTTTGTTGCCGCATGTCGAAGCGGCGCAGCGCCGGGTGCCCTCTCTTGCCAACTGCGGCATCAAGGATATCGTCAACGGCCCGATCGCCTACACACCCGATGGCAGCCCTTTGATCGGACCTGCCTGGGGCGTGCGCAATTTGTGGCTGAACGAAGGCCATAGTTTCGGCATCACCGCCGCGGGAGGTTCCGGTTGGCAGCTGGCGGAATGGCTGGTCGAGGGCGAACCGGGCATCGACATGCTGGCGGTTGACCCGCGCCGCTACGGGCCTTACACCAGCAAACGCTACGTCACGCAAAAGAACGAGGAAACCTACCGCAACGTTTTTGTCATCCACTTTCCGGACGAGGAGCGCGCCGATGCGCGCCCGGCCAAGACCAGCCCGATCTACGACAAATTGGCGCGCTTGGGCGCGGTGTTCGGCCAGCGTTACGGCTGGGAACGCGCCAACTGGTTCGCCCCGCCGGGCGTGCCGCCAAAGGATCAATGGAGTTTCCGGCGCTCGAATTACTTCGAACACGTCGGCAACGAAGCGCTGAACCTGCGTCAGCGAGTCGGCATGATCGATCTCACCCCGTTCACCAAGCATGAGGTATCGGGACCGGCCGCGGAGAGCTGGCTCGACGGGCTGGTCGCCAATAAAGTGCCCACCAAGATCGGCCGCATCGCGCTCTGCCACGCCTTGACGCGCCGCGGGGGCATTCGCACCGAATTCACCATCACCAAGATCGCCGAGCAACACTACTATGTCGTGAGCGCGGGCGCCGCGGAGCGCTACGACAGCGATTATCTGCAGCAAATGCTGCCGGCGGACGGCAGCGTTACTTTAAGAAACATCACCATGAACCGCGGCTGCTTCGTCATCGCCGGACCGCGCTCCCGCGAGGTGTTGGCCAAACTCGTGGACGCCCCCTTGGACAACGCCGCATTTCCCTGGCTCACCGGTCAAGTGGTTGAAGTGGGTCTCGCGACGGACGTGTACCTGCTGCGCGTCAACTTTGTCGGCGCGCTTGGCTGGGAACTGCATTTCCCCATCGAATATGCGCATCATCTGTTCGACTCGATTTTCGAGGCGGGCAAGGAATTCGGAATTCGCATGGCGGGAATGCGCGCCATGGAATCTTTGCGGCTCGAGAAGTCGTACCGCATGTGGGGCAGCGATTTGACGCCGGACTACACGCCCTACGAGGCGGGTCTGGACCGTTTCGTGCGCTTGAACAAGGGCGCATTCATCGGCAAGGATGCGCTCGAGCGGCAGCTCGCCAAGGGTGTACCTCACCGCTTCATTACTTTCGAGGTTCACGGCGTCACCGATGCGGACCCTCTCGGCAACGAGCCGTTGTTCGATCTCAAAGGCAATCTGATCGGACGCGCCACGGCCGGTTACTACGGCCACGCGCTGCGCAAAAGTTTGGGCTTAGGCTACGTCAGCCCCGATTTTGCCGCCGTCGGCACGCAGATTGCCATCGAGATCCTGGGCGAGCGCAAGCGCGCCACGGTGCTCGTGGATTCGCCCTACGATCCGGAAAACAAGGACCTCAAGGCTTAAGGGTTCATGAGCAAGCAGTCCTTCTCCGCTCTCTCGCTGATATGGCGCGGTCTCTCGCGCCATCGCGGCTGGCAGAAGCAGTGGCGCAAACCCGAACCTCGCGCAAGCTACGACGCCATCATCGTCGGCGGCGGCGGCCATGGACTGGGAGCCGCCTACTATCTCGCCAAGGAACATGGGCTGACGAACATCGCGGTCCTGGAGAAGGGCTGGATAGGCGGCGGCAATACCGGACGCAACACCACCATCATCCGCTCGAATTATTTGTTCAACGAGAGTGCGGCGCTCTACGATCATTCGTTGAAGCTGTGGGAAAGCCTTGCGCAAGTGCTGAACTACAACGTCATGTTCTCGCCGCGCGGCGTGATGATGCTGGCGCACACCGTGCATGATGTGCAGGTTTCCAAGCGGCACGTGCACGCGAATCGCTGCAATGGCGTGGACAACGAATGGCTGGAACCGGCGCAGGCAAAGGAATTTTGTCCGCCGCTGAACATCGAGGACAACATCCGATATCCGGTGCTGGGAGCGGCGCTGCAGCGGCGCGGCGGAACCGCCCGGCATGATGCGGTGGCCTGGGGCTACGCGCGCGCCGCCGACGCGCTGGGGGTGGACATCATCGAGAATTGCGAGGTCACCGGCATACGCCGCGACGCGAGCGGCGTCACCGCGCTGGAAACCACCCGCGGCGTGATTCAGTCGCGCAAGGTGGGCGTATCGGCGGCCGGCCATACCAGCGTCATCTTGGGGATGGCGGGGGTCAAGCTGCCGCTGGAAAGCTTCCCGTTGCAGGCGCTGGTGTCAGAACCCATCAAGCCCATTTTTCCATGCGTCGTGATGTCGAACACCATCCACGCCTACATCAGCCAATCGGACAAGGGAGAACTGGTGATCGGTGCAGGTACTGATGCCTATACCTCGTACACGCAGCGCGGCGCGCTGCATATCAATACCCATACGCTGGATGCCATCTGCGAATTGTTCCCGAACTTTCGCCGGCTGCGGATGCTGCGCAATTGGGGCGGCATCGTCGATGTGACGCCGGACCGCTCGCCCATCATCGCCAAGACTCCCGTGCCGGGGCTGTATGTGAACTGCGGCTGGGGAACCGGCGGATTCAAAGCGACGCCAGGTTCCGCGCATGTGTTTGCCTGGACCATCGCACGCGATGAGCCGCATCCGATCAACGCGCCATTCACCATCGAGCGCTTTCGCGATGGCACTCTGATCGACGAGGCTGCGGCAGCCGCCGTGGCTCATTGAGGGTCAGCCCGTGTTGCTCATTCCCTGCCCGTACTGCGGCGAACGGCCGGAAATCGAATTTACCCATGGGGGGCAGGCTCATTTGGTGAGGCCTGTGCAGCCCGCCGATCTTGACGACGAGCAGTGGGCGCAATTCCTTTACATGCGCACCAACACCAAGGGAGTCCACGCGGAGCGCTGGCGCCATGCGCGCGGCTGCGGGCGTTTCTTCAATGCGCTGCGCGATACCACGACCGATCATTTCCTGGCCGTCTACAAGAGCGGCGAAGCGCCGCCTGCGGCATGACCGATTTTCGCAGCGCGACCGGCGGGCGCATCGATCGCTCGAAACCACTCCGCTTCGAATTCGACGGGACGGCCTTCGAAGGATTCGCCGGCGATACCCTGGCTTCGGCGCTGCTCGCGAACGGTGTGCACCTGGTCGGGCGTTCATTCAAATATCATCGCCCGCGGGGGATTTTTGCCGCGGGAACCGAGGAGCCGAACGCGCTGGTGACGGTGATCCGGGATGCGGCGAGGACGACGCCGAACCTGCGCGCCACTCAAGTGGAGCTGTACGAGGGATTGATCGCCGAGAGCCAGAATCGCTGGCCGAGTCTTAAGCACGATGTCGGCCGCATCAACGATGCCTTATCGGCGTTCTTTCCAGCCGGTTTTTACTATAAGACATTCATGTGGCCGCAGAAGGCGTGGAAGGCAATCTACGAGCCCTTGATTCGCCGCGCGGCGGGCCTCGGCCGCGCGCCCGTACAAGCCGACCCGGATCGCTACGCGCAGCGTTACGCCCACTGCGATGCACTCGTGGTTGGCGCGGGTCCCGCAGGTCTCGCCGCGGCACTCACGGCCGCGGATCGCGGCGCTCGTGTGATTTTATGCGACGAATCCTCGGAGTTCGGCGGCACGCTGCTCTCGGATACGGCAGCGGCGATCGACGCTCGGCCCGCAGCCGAGTGGGTTCGCGAGGCCATCGCGGCGCTGGCGCAAAACCCACGGGTTACGCTGCTCGCGCGCACCACGGCGTTCGGTTATTTTCCGCACAATTTGATCGGCTTGAACGAGCGGCTCACCGACCATCTAGCCAGTCCGCCGGTACATCAACCACGCGAACGGCTCTGGCAGGTGCGCAGCCGCGCCGTGGTGCTTGCGACGGGGGCCATCGAACGGCCGTTGATATTTCCGGGCAACGATCGGCCGGGCATCATGCTGGCAGGCGCGGCGCAGACCTATCTGAACCGCTATGGTGCGTGCGTGGGTGCGCGCGCCGTCATCGTCACCAGCGGCGATGAATGCTATCAGACGGCGCTCGATCTGCATGCCGCCGGCGTGGTGATTGCCGCGATTGCGGATCTGCGCGCCGAGGCCGCAGGTCCATTGCCAGATGCGGCGCGGCGCGCAGGGATCAACGTCTTGCCAGGTTCGACCGTGGTCGGGACCGAGGGTGATCTGCGCGTCAAGGGCATCGCGCTAGGCGCAGTCCGCGATGGCAGCGTGCAGCGCACCGAACATATCGCCTGCGATGTGGTGTTGATGTCCGGCGGCCATACACCCAGCGTGCACTTGTTCTCGCAATCTCGCGGCAAGCTTCAATGGAGCGAGGATCTGCGGGCGTTCATCCCGGGGCAAGCCGCCGAGCGCTCGCAGTCGGCCGGGGCCTGCCGCGGCATCTTTGCCCTCGATGCGGTCTTGGCGGATGGCGCCGCGGCCGCGATCAACGCGACCTCCGGCGCCGGGCACGACCGCCCTGCCCGCGCCATGACTGTCGAAACAGTCCCGCGCCGCGCCATCGCCTATCTCGGGGCTCTGCCGCAGCCGCACTCAAGCCGCGACAAATCCTTTGTCGATTGGCAGCACGATGTCACCACTCGCGATCTCGAGCTCGCGACGCGCGAGGGGTTTCAGTCCATCGAGCACGTCAAGCGCTACACCACCACGGGCATGGCCACCGATCAGGGCAAGACCTCGAATCTCAACGCCATGGCGATTGTCGCCAGCAATCTCGGCATAGCGATTCCCAAAGTTGGTCTCACCACATTCCGCATGCCCTACACGCCGGTCACCTTCGGCAGCCTTGCGGGAACCTCGCGCGGCGATCTGTTTGATCCGGTACGCAAGACGCCCATGCATGCGTGGGCAGAGGCCAAGGGCGCGGTGTTCGAGAATGTGGGCCTGTGGAAGCGCGCACGCTACTTTCCTCGCCCCGGCGAGGACATGCACGCGGCGGTGGCGCGCGAGTGCCTCGCGGTACGCGGCAGCTGCGGCATCTTCGACGCCACCACCCTGGGAAAGATCGAAGTGGTCGGCCCGGATGCGGCCACCTTCATGAATCGGCTGTACATCAACAATTGGTCCAACTTGGCCGTGGGCCGCTCACGCTATGGGATCCTGCTGCGCGACGATGGCTTCATCTACGATGACGGCGTGGTCGCGCGCACGGCCTCTGATCGTTTCCATGTCACCACGACGACCGGCGGCGCTCCTCGAGTGCTTGCACTCATGGAGGACTATCGTCAAACCGAATGGCCGGATCTCAAGGTATGGCTCACCTCGACCACCGAGCAATGGGCGGTGATTGCGGTGCAAGGCCCGGAGTCTCGCCGGGCGCTCGAATCACTGGTTGAGGGCATGGATATCAGTGCAGGCGCATTTCCGCACATGAGTGTGGGGCGCGGGACGATCTGCGGCGTGCCGATGCTGCTGTTTCGGGTGAGCTTCACCGGAGAGCTGGGCTTCGAAATCAACATCCCGGCCGATCATGGCCCGACGGTATGGGAAGCGGTCTACCGGGCAGGTGCCGCCCAGGGAATAACCGAATATGGAACCGAGGCGATGCACGTGCTGCGGGCCGAGAAAGGCTACATCATCGTTGGCCAGGATACCGACGGCACGGTAACCGCCGATGATGCCGGATTGAGCTGGGCGATCGGCAAGAATAAGGCCGACTTCGTCGGCAAACGCTCGATGGATCGCGCGTCGATGAAGAGTTCCGACCGCAAGCAGCTGGTGGGGCTGCGCACGAAGGATGCTCGCACCGTACTGGAGGAAGGCGCGCAGCTCACCGCCAAGCCCGGACAGAAAGCGCCGATGGAGCTGATCGGTCATGTCACTTCGTCCTATGCCAGCAGTGTGCTCAAGTGCCCAATTGCACTGGCCATGATCGCCGGCGGCCGCGCCAGAATCGGTCACACCCTGTACGTGCCCATGCCCGAGGGCGAACTCGCCGTCGAAGTCACTTCGCCGGTCTTCTACGATCCACAAGGGGCACGCATCAATGGCTGAAGCATGGATGCGCACACTGCCGCCCGCGTCGCGCTTCATATTGCATGGCGACGCGAACGCGCGCGCCGCGGCGAGCGCCGCGTGGGGGGTGGGCTTTGCGGAGGCGCCGTGCCGCGCCATTGTCCAAGGAGACCGAGCCACACTCTGGCTGGGTCCGGATGAATACTTAATGTGGCAGGCCGGACGCAATGGGCAGGTTGAGTCGGCGGCGGCCATCGAGCATGCGCTGCGCGACTTCCCACACGCATTGGTCGACATCAGCCACCGGCAAATCGCGCTGGAAATTGCCGGGCGGCATGCCGAGAGCATTTTGAATGGCGGCTGTCCGCTCGATTTGGACATCCGCAGCTTTCCGGTCGGCATGTGCACGCGCACCGTTTTTGCCAAAGCCGACGTGGTGCTGTGGCGCACCGCCGAGCACACATTTCATGTGGAGGTGTGGCGCTCATTCGAGGGCTATATACGCGGCCTGCTGCATGAAATCGGCCGCGAGTTTTCAGGAGAGATATCGCTCAGGTAAACCGTCACCAACACCGATTGTGACAGTCTTAAATGATCATTCAATCTCGCGGCGGGGTTTCCGTCTTGAGAGCGTGGGCAATTGTTCAGAGCAACATATTGAAATAACTGGGCTTAATTATTTAACAGGCATTCGTAAATTCACTAGAAAGTTGCCGCAAGATATGTTGTAGTCGAGCCGTAAGGGATATTGAGCAGACGTTCAAAAAAATTAAGGGGATGCACATGCTGACACTGCAGCCGGCGCAAGTTGCGCCCATGCGCCGCGCGAACTCAAAACTATCCTGCGCGATCGCCGCCATCCTGGGCAGCTCAGCCAGCGGCTTGGTGTATGCGGCAACGGCGGCGGACACCGATACCAATGCCGACGCGATCCAAGAGGTCACCGTCACCGCGCAGCGGCGCACACAGAACATGCAGGATGTGCCGATCCAGATTCAAGCGCTCACCGGCGAGACGCTGACGCAGTTGAACGTCAGCACCTTTGATGACTTCGTGAAGTATCTGCCCAATGTCACCTCGGCCAGCAATGGTCCGGGACAAGGCGTCATCTTCATGCGTGGCCTGGCCACCTCGACGTTGGCGACTCAAGGGTCGAGCGGCATCGGCAGCTTTCCAAACGTCTCGGTGTATCTGGACGATCAATCCGGTCAACTCCCGGGCCGCAATTTGGACGTCTACGCCGCGGACATCGAACGCATCGAGGTTCTCGAAGGACCGCAGGGCACTCTGTTCGGCGCCGGCGCGCAGGCCGGGGTGCTGCGCTACATCACCAACAAGCCGAAGCTCGATGTCACCGAGGGCAATGTCAATGCCGGCTACGCGTGGACCAGCGGCGGGGATCCCAGCAGCAATGTCGATGCGATGATCAACCTGCCGTTGATTCCGGATACGCTCGCGGTGCGAGCGGTGATCTACAGCGACACCCGCGGCGGCTACATCAACAATGTGCCGGGCATTTTCGCACGCCAGGACACCGACATCGGCATCGGCTTTGCGGGCTATCCGGCGGTCGGCGGGGTATGCCCGGACGGTAAACCAAACAACGGCTTTTGCGTGCCTCCCGGCAGTCCCACCGTCAACAACAATGCGCTGGTGGGCAACGCAATCAACCCCGTCACCTATCAGGGGCTGCGCGTCGGCGCCTTTTACAAGGTGAACGAAGATTGGAACGTGCTGCTGGTGCAGTCATACCAGGATATGAAGTCCAACGGTGTTTTCTATGTGACGCCGGTGAGCTCGGGCGGCGAAGTGCTGCCTGACCTCGGAGTTAACCTGTGGAACCCGTCATACAACAATGATAGTTTCGAGAATACCTCGTTGACCATCAACGGCAAAGCGGGTGACTTGAAGCTCGTGTACACGGGCAGCTACATGGTCCGCAATGTTGCGCAACAGGGCGACTATACGAATTACGCGCGCGGCGTGTATGCGGACTACTACCAGTGCACCAACCCTACGACCGAGCCCGGCACAACTTCCAAGTGCTATTCGCCGAGCGCCTATTGGAAAGAAGAGGACAACGCCACCCACGACAGTCAGGAGTTTCGGGTCAGCACTCCGGATGATTGGCGCCTGCGCGGGATCGGCGGCGTATTTTGGGAAGACTACAAGGTCGCCGAGAACATCGACTGGTTCTACAAGAGCCTGCCCGCGTGTACTACTGTGGCCCAGATCGGTTGTTTGACCGATGTCGGTCCCGCGCCCGGCGCGCAAGTGCGCAACCCGAACATCCGCTCCGACAACACCTCGTTCTTCGACGACATCACGCGCGGCTACACGCAGAAGGCGCTATTTGCTTCGGTTGACTTCGACATCATTCCCAAGACTCTCACCATCACCGCGGGCACTCGCTGGTACGACATCGACACCACCGCGGTGGGCAGCTCGGTGAGCAGCTTCTACTGCTACGCCGACGGACCGCCGCCGTGCACGGGCAATGTGATCGGGGGAGTGAACCATGACCTCAGCGCCGAGGGCCTCAATATCAGCTACAAGGGATTCAAGAGCCGCGCGAACTTGAGCTGGAAACCCATGGACGATGTGCTGCTCTACTACACCTGGTCGCAGGGATTCAGGCCCGGCGGATTCAATCGCGGCTCTCAATTGGTCGATCATTCTGTTGGCTCGGTCTCCGGTCCCGTCAATGGCTTTGCCTATACATACCAAACGCCTCAGTCCTATGGTCCCGACACGTTGATCAACAATGAGATCGGCTGGAAAACTCAGTGGTTCGATCGGCGGGTGGAGTTCAACGGCGCGTTGTATCAGGAGGATTGGAAAGACGTTCAGGTGCAGCTGTTCCAGTCCTGCTGCTACGGGAACTTGAGCTTCGTGATCAATGGTCCGGATTATCGGGTGCGCGGGCTCGAGATCGAATCCATCGTGCACCCGCTGCACGGCCTCACCTTCACAGGCTCGGCCTCATGGAACAGCAGCAATCTCACCAATTCGCCGGCATTGCTGCAGCCGAATGGCCAGCCCATCGTGATTCCCGTTGTCGCCAGTAATCCCGGCGTGGGCGGAAGCGCATTTGGCGTAACGGGCAGCCCGCTGGCCGAATCCCCGCCGTTCCAGGCGAACCTGCGTATCCGCTACGAGGTCAATGTCGGCGATTACAATGCCTTTGGCCAGATCGGCGGCACGCATCAGTCGCATTCCTATTCGGCCACCGGCAACATTGCAACCTACGATCAGGCCGGGTTCAGCACTTACGACGCATCGCTGGGTGTGGCGAAAGATGCGTGGATGGCGCAGCTATACGGGATTAACCTCACCGACACCCGTGCCAACCTGTTCGAGAACGGCAATCAATTCGTCACCGCCGAGACCATCAACCGGCCTCGGACGTATGGATTGAAGTTCAGCTATAAATTTTGAGGACCGCGGGCAACCCGATCATTTTGTCCAGCGATAAACGGCGCCAGGGAACGGCGCCTGGTTGGGATCGAAGACTCCGGTGATGTAGAGCGTGGCGGCGCCGTCCGCGCCGAAATTCATATTGGTCACATAGGGTGTGGGAACGGTAATGGTCCTCACCAATTTCTTGTCCTCGCTGACCACCAGCACCCGGCCCGACCCATTTTGCGCGATGTAGTAATTACCGTCGGGCCCCAATTTCAATCCGTCCGGACCATTGTAAGCGTCCTCGTTGGGGGTCGGCGGCGCGAGATCCTGAAGCCGCGCCCATACGCTGCGCGATCCCAAGCTGCCATCGGCTTTGATCGGAAATGACAGGATGCGGGCGGCCAGCATTTCCGCCACCAGCAGGTTCTTGCCGTCCTTGGACAGCGTCAGGCCGTTCGAGTAGTGAATGAGGTTGGCCACTTCGACAAGGCTGCCCGTGCGCGGAGAGAGATACAAAACCGCTCCGCTGATCGGCGCCTTCACATCGTAGACGCCGGAGGCGGTTACGTAGATTCCGCCCGCGGCATCCGCGGTGAAATCATTCGGACCCACGAAAGGCTTGCCGGCGCTGTCCTTGTCGATGACGCGGATTTGTTTGCCTGTCTCGTCCAGCTCGACGATGCTATTCGCGTCGTAGCAAGCCACCAGAATATGATGCTGCCGGTAGCCGATGAGTCCCGAAGCGCCGCAATGCTCGCCGCTCCAGAAGGCCGTTGTGCGCTTGCCGTCCCACGCCTTGATGCCGGGTCCGGCATATTCGACGTACAACAGCTTGCCGCCCCACCACAGCGGCCCTTCCGGATAGGCCGCCTTGGCATCAACGAGCACCGTGCCCGCTTGCGAGGCAAGGCTCTGCATTGCCGCGGCGAGAATCCAGCATCGCAGCAGATCCCGCGTCGTCATCGCTGCTGCGTCTGCCAATTCGCCGCCATGTAGACGGGCGCGTGATCTGGCGGCAACAGGGTCGCACCCAATATATGGTCGGCGGCTTTTTCGGCCAACATGATGGTCGGTGCGTTGAGATTGCCGGTGGTGATCGAGGGCATGATGGATGAATCCACGACGCGCAAGCGTTCGAGGCCGTAGACGCGGGTCTGTGGATCGACCACCGCCATCGGATCCTGCGCGCCGCCCATCTTGCAGGAGCATGAGGGGTGATAGGCGCTTTCAACCTTGGCGCGAATGAAGGCATCGATTTGTTCGTCGCTTTGCACCTCGGCGCCCGGCTGAATCTCGCGCCCCCGGTAGCGATCGAAAGAGGGCTGCGCAAATATCTCGCGAGTCAATCGCACGCAAGCTCGCATTTCGGTCCAGTCATCAGGATCGCTCAAGTAGTTGAACAAGATGCGGGGCTTGTCGTGCGGATTGGCCGAGGCCAGGCGCACCCATCCGCGGCTCCTGGAGCGCATCGGACCCACATGGGCTTGAAAGCCATGCTCCTTGGCCAGCGACGAGCCGTCATACGCTACCGCCATGGGCAGAAAATGATACTGGATGTCAGGATAGGCAACACCCGCACGGCTGCGGATGAAACCGCAAGTCTCGAAGTGATTGGTTGCGCCGAGACCATCCTTGCGCAGCAGCCAGCGCGCTCCGATCAGCGTGCGGCTCCATAGATTCAAGAACGAATAGAGAGTGATGGGCTCTTTGCACGCCACTTGAAAATAAAATTCCAAATGATCCTGGAGATTCTCGCCGACCCCCGGCAAATCGTGAATCACGGCAATGCCGTGCTCGCGCAACTCCGCCGCCGGCCCGACACCGGATAATTTCAGCAATTGGGGCGAGTTGATCGGGCCACCGCTCAAGATCAATTCTGCGCCGGCCCGCGCGAGATGGCTTCTGCCGCCTTGCCGGTACTCCAAGCCCGTGATGCGTCGGCCGTCAAAAACAATGCGTGTGGCCAGCGCATGGGTTTTGACGGTCAGGTTGGGACGTCCCATGGCGGGCCGCAGATAGGCATTCGCTGCGCTACAGCGCCTGCCCTCGCCCACGGTCATGTCCATCCGGCCGAATCCTTCCTGCTGCGCGCCGTTGACATCGGCGGTGTGCGGATAGCCCGCCTCGGCGGCGGCGGCAAGCCACGCGGCATGCAGGGGATTGCGCAAAGAGCCATAGCGCGTTTCCAGCTTGCCGCTGCCGCCCCGATAGGCGTCGCCCCCCTCCTGGCGCTTTTCCGCGCGCCGGAAGTAGGGCAACACGTCGCTGTACGACCAGCCTGCCGCACCCTGGGCAGCCCAGCCGTCGAAGTCCAGCGCATTGCCGCGGATATAGACCAATCCATTGATCGACGATGAACCGCCTAGTACTTTGCCGCGAGGCGTATGCATGCGCCGCCCGTTCAGGTGCGGCTCGGGTTCCGTATGATAGAACCAGTTGTACTTCGGATTGTTCATCGGAATCGACAGCGCGGAGGGCATCTGGATGAAGATCGAGCGGTCCGAGCCTCCGTATTCCAACAGCAGCACGCTAAGGCGCGGGTCCGCGCTCAATCGATCCGCAAGCACACAGCCTGCGGAGCCCGCGCCGACGATGATGTAATCGTAGGTCTCGCCGGCCGCTGGTTGCTCAGTCAATACGGCGCCTCGACATTGCCCATCGCGACGTAAACACTCTTCAATTGAGTGTAGTGCTCGATGGCGGCGCGGCCGTTCTCACGTCCCAGCCCGGAGAGCTTTACGCCGCCGAACGGCAGCTCGACCGGCGTTACATTGTAGTGATTGATCCAACACGTGCCGGCCTGCAGGCGCGCGATGACGCGGTGTGCACGCGCCAGATCGTTCGTGAATACCCCCGCGGCCAAACCAAACTCGGTGGCATTCGCGCGTTCGATGACTTCGCTCTCGTCCTCGAATTCCAGCACCGACATGACCGGACCGAAAATCTCCTCGCGCACGATGCTCATGTCGTCGCGGCACTCATCGAATATCGTAGGCGCAACGAAATAGCCGCGTGCCAGGTCTCCCGTCATCACACGCTCGCCGCCGATCAACATGCGCGCGCCTTCCGCACGACCGCGATCGATGTACGAAAGCACCTTGTGCATGTGCTGCTCAGAGACCAGCGCACCCACCTGCGTTTCGGGGTCCATGGGGTCGCCGATCCGCATTGCGCGGACTCGCTTGACGAGCCGCTCGAGAAATTCAGGCTTGATTGCGCGATGCACGAAGACGCGCGTGCCGTTGGAGCACACCTGCCCCGAGGAATAGAAATTAGCCAACAGTGCGCCGCCCACCGCGTTGTCGAGATTGGCGTCATCGAAGATGATGAGCGGGGACTTGCCGCCGAGTTCCAGCGTGACGTGCTTCAGCGTCAGCGCGGCGTCGCTCATCACCGCCTTGCCCGTACCCACCTCGCCGGTCAGCGACACTTTGCGTATGTCAGGGTGACGGGTCAACAATTGGCCGGTATCCGCAAAGCCCTGCACCACCTGAAAAATCCCTTGCGGTACGCCCGCCTCGCGCAGCACGTCGGCCAATTTGACGGCCGTCAATGGGGTCAGCTCAGCGGGCTTGAATATCATCGCGTTGCCGCAGGCAAGCGCGGGTGCGGCCTTCCAACAGGCGATCTGCAATGGATAGTTCCATGCGCCGATGCCCGCGACGACTCCAAGGGGCTCGCGCCGCGTATAACCGAAGGCTTGGGGACCTAGGTCGATGTGATCGCCGCTAAGTCCCTGCGCCACGCCTGCGAAGTACTCGAAGCAGTCCGCGCCGGAGGCGACGTCCACCACCGAGGTTTCTTGAATGGGTTTTCCGGTGTCGCGCGTTTCAAGTTCCGCGAGTTCGCGATTGCGTGCACGCAAGATCTCGGCCGCTCGGCGCAGCACACGGCCGCGTTCCGCACCGGTCATTGCCGCCCATGCGGGCTGAGCATGCCTCGCGGCGCGCACCGCGGCATTGACCTGTGCGGGGCCGTCCGCCATGACATAGCCGATGACCTGTCCCGTCGCCGGATTGATGGTGGAGAATTGATGGCCGGCCGCGCGCGGCGACATTGCGGGCGCCGTGGCCGCCGCCGCTTCAAGAGGCGGAGCGGAGGACTTCAGACGTTCATCGACGAACGCGGTCAGTAATGCACGAGCGCCTTCGCTGTCGGCTTCGCGCCAACCCGATAGTGCGGCGCGCAGCCACACGCCGTCGATCATGGCGGCGATCATCGCGGCGAGGCTATGCGCCTCATCTGGCGGTACGAGCTTCCTTAGTGAACTGCGAAGGTTCGACAGCGTGCGCCGTTGGTACACCGACTGAATCCGCTTAAGACGCGGCAAGTGAAGCACCTGCCCCCAGAACGCCAGCCATGCGGTGCCGGTGCGCCGCTCGAATTCTTCCGGCGATAGGTTCGCATCGATGACCGCCTGGATGCGTCCCCGCGGTGTGCTCACCTGACGCAATCGTCTGCGAACTTGCATGCCGACGCGCCGCGCCAAAGAGCGAAACGCGGCGTCGAGCAAACCATCCTTGTCATCGAAATAATGCGCAACCAAGCCCGGCGTCACGCCGGCACGCGACGCTATTTGCGCGAGGGTTGTGCCCACGAAGCCGACTTCCGCTAGGCTGTCGATGGTCACTTCAATCAACTGGCGACGCCGAGTCTCCTCGATTGAGTGCGGCGGCTTTAGCATTGGCATCATTAGCGGGTTGTTCAATTTGTAGCCTCGCGGCTCACGAAGAGCTTTTACCGATGCCGAATCGAGATTGGATACCAGAGATCAGGAAGTCAAGATTATTATTTATATTTCAATAAATTAGGGAATAATCGGTGAACCCCTATCAGAACTCGCTAAACGTGCATTCAATTTCCGGACCGTGCAGCCAATCATGCCGCCACGCAGGCCGTACGGTCAAGTCCCTGGCATCCCGTGAGCCAGGTGCGCCCGGCCTGCCGCGCGGCGGACTGTTGGCCTGTCTTGCCTCGTTAATATGCGCCAGCGTTGGCGCGGCGCCGCCGGCGCGCGCCAATGACATCTCGCCCGCACACGCTGACCCTCCCAGCTGCCAAACGGTGCGATTTTCCGACGTCGGTTGGACCGATGTCACGGCCACGACAGCTCTGGTGAGCGAACTGGTGCGCTCGATCGGCTATACGCCGACCGTCACGGTGCTGTCGGTTCCCGTTACCTTTGCTTCCATGCGCAACAAAGATATCGATGTATTTCTCGGCAACTGGATGCCATCCCAGGAAGCGGATCGGGCCCCGTATATGGCGGACGGATCGGTCGTGGTCATCGGGCCGAACCTGACGGGCGCCAAATATACCCTTGCCGTACCAGCCTATGCGTACGCGGCCGGCCTCAAGGACTTCAAGGACATCCAGCATTTTGCCGCACCCCTCAACAATTCGATCTACGGCATCGAGCCCGGCAACGACGGCAATCGGCTGGTATTGAAAATGCTCAAGCAGAATCAGTTTGGGCTTGGCGACTTCAAATTGGTGGAATCCAGCGAACAAGGCATGCTGGCGCAAGTCGAGCGTGCAGTCCGCGACCAGCAACCGGTGGTGTTTCTCGCCTGGGAACCGCACCCCATGAACATGCGCTTCGATTTGAAATATCTGAACGGCGGCGACGATGTCTTCGGCCCGAATTTCGGCGGCGCGACCATTTATACAGTCACCCGGCAGGGATACAGCGGTGAATGCCCGAACATCGGCCATCTTCTGACGAACTTGAAGTTCACGCTGCGAGGCGAGAGCGAAATGATGGGGGCGATCCTGGACAAACATGAAGCCCCCGAGGTTGCAGCCGCGCACTGGCTGAAAGCGAACCCCGCCACGGTGAGCGCGTGGCTGGACGGGGTGTTTACTTTCGATGGACGCCCCGCGCAGAACTCGCTGGGCCGCGAAGCGCTCGCGCCGCGTGCGGGCGGCTTCGAGCAGTGGATCACGGGCCACAAAATCCCGGTGGGCGATGCGATGACAGTCGCCATCGGCTACATCAAATCCCACGGAACGTTTTTTTTCGACGGGATTTCCATCGCCATTCGCGGCATGGTCAACGGCGTGACTGCGCTGTTGCGCGCGCTGCCGGCGCCGCTGCTGATCCTCGCCGCGGCCGTGCTGGCATGGGGCCTGCGCCGCTCGTGGGCGCTGGCCGGCTTCGTCGCCTTGGCTTTATTATTCATCCTGAATCAAGGCTATTGGGTGGCTACGCTCGAAACGCTCTCTCTCGTCCTGGTTGCGACGCTGGCATCCACGGCCATCGGCGTGCCGGTGGGAATCGCAGCGGCGCATCGGCCGCGGCTGTTCGCGGCCTTAAGACCGGTGCTGGATCTGATGCAAACCCTGCCCACTTTCGTGTACCTGATACCGACGCTGGTGCTGTTTGGCCTTGGCGTGGTTCCCGGGCTCATTTCGACGGTGATCTTCGCGTTGCCGGCGCCGATTCGACTGACGCATTTGGGCATTTCATCGGTGCCCAAACCGCTCATCGAGGCCGGCGAGGCATTCGGCGCAACCCCGATGCAGCTATTGTGGAAAGTGGAACTGCCGAGCGCCTCCTCCACCATCATCGCGGGTATCACCCAGTGCATCATGCTGAGTCTGTCCATGGTGGTCATTGCGGCGCTGGTGGGCGCCGGCGGCTTAGGCGTGCCGGTGGTGCGCGCCCTCAATTCGGTCCAGGTCGGAATGGGCTTTGAGGCTGGATTTACCATCGTGCTGCTCGCCATCATTTTGGACCGCGTCAGCAGGCCCAAGGAACGCGGAGTGACGCGATGAATTCGGCGTTGGAATTCAAGGACGTCGATATCTTGTTTGCGACCGCGGGGCGCGATGGCCGCCGGCTCAAGCGAGAAGCGCTCGCCGCGTTGGATCGCGGCGCCACGCGCAGCGACATTCAAAGTCAATACGGCGTCATCATCGGAGTCGCGGGTGCCAACCTCAATGTGGAGCGCGGCGAAATTTCCGTGCTGATGGGACTTTCCGGTTCCGGCAAGTCCACGCTGCTGCGCGCCGCCAACGGTTTGAACGCAGTGACACGGGGATCCGTATGGGTGCGCGAGGGCGAATCGGCCACAGACGTCGCCAGTTGCGACCGCTTGCAACTGCGCCGCCTGCGCCGCGAGCGCATTGCAATGGTGTTCCAGCAGTTCGGCCTGCTGCCGTGGCGGAGCGTGCGCGACAATGTGGGGTTCGGCCTGGAGCTGCGCGGTGAAAGCGCGGCGCAACGCAAGAAAGTGGTCGATGAGAAACTGGAACTCGTCGGCTTGTCGCAATGGTCCGAGCGCTTCGTGGGGGAATTATCCGGCGGCATGCAGCAACGGGTCGGATTGGCGCGCGCATTCGCCACCGATGCCGACATGCTGCTGATGGATGAGCCGTTCTCCGCGCTCGACCCGCTGATCCGCGGCAAGCTGCAGGACGAACTGCTGCAGCTGCAGGCGCGCGTGAAAAAGACGATTCTGTTTGTCAGCCATGATTTGGATGAAGCACTGCGGCTCGGCGATCACATCTCCATATTGCAGAACGGCCGAATCATCCAGACTGGAACGGCCGAAGACATCGTTCTGGCGCCGGCCGATGATTATGTGGCGGAGTTCGTGCGCCACATGAATCCTCTGACCGTGCTCACCGGCAGCATGATCATGCAGCAACGTGCCGGCATGGACGGTGAGGGCAACAGCGTCTGGCTCGACGCGGCGCGCCGCTATCAACTCTCGCTGAATTCAACGGATCATCCCTTGAGCTTGAGCATCGACGGGATCGATCACGCGCTGCGCCACATCCAGGAGGATGCCGATTTCACGGGCTTGCAACCGGGGCTCGCGGTCGCTCCCGGCTCGCTGTCGCTGAGAGCCATCATTCAATTGCGCCACGCGACGGGACATCCGGTACTGCTGGCCGATGACGGTAAGATCATCGGCGTTTGCGGTGAGATCGAGATCATTCGCGCGCTCTCGGGCGCTGGCGGCGCTTGAAGGAAGGCTGCACCGCGCGTGCTGAATCCGAGAATTAGGCCGCTCTTAATCGTTTCAATCGCGCGATCGCGGACAGGAACAAAGTCAGCACTAGAATAAACACCGCGCCTTCGATGAAAAACGTCCGCTCGATTCCAACCTCGGATATGGGGCGCTGGGGGAACGTACCGGCGATTTGTGTCCACCAATAAGCGAACAAGCCAATGTCCATGATCCAATGGCCCAAAATGCAGAAGACGAGGCTTGCGGAGGCTCGCGCCAACGTACCGAGCAGAACCCCCGCGCCAAAGACTATCGGGATCATGCCGACCAGCGCCCAATCCTTGGTCAAGTGCAGCAGCAGGAAGAACAGCGATGAAATCAGGATCGCCACCACAGGACCATACCGATTCTCAATCGGCCGCTGCATATAGCCCCTAAAACCGGTCTCCTCGCAGACGCCGGCTGACAACGCCGACACGATGCACGCAAGCCATTGCATCTGCCGCGAGCCGATGAACGAGAATTCATAGCCGCGGTGGAAGGCGGCCGCAGGAAAGGGGACGAAACGGAACAACAGCACGATGGCTGCATGGATCGAAGCCGCAAAACTCACCGCCGCGAGAATCCCCCAGAGCCATTGTGAGCGTGAAAGCCGCCCTACCCGGAAATAGTCCGCGCGTATCGCCTTGAACCGAGCCGGGGCGCCGCCACCGGCTGCCCACCAGATGTATAGCGCCAGAAAGGCGATTTCGGCGCCGGCGGCGATTGGCATTCCAAGCGCCACCAACAGAATCGGCCATACGTTGGCGGCGATCATCCCAACAAGAATGCCGCCGACAACGGCGCGGATGACCACTGGAACGCGGCTCGTCAGGCTTTTGATGTTTTCCGCATTAATTTTTCTTCCCCTTCAACGTCATGTACGACGCGACGCGATTGATGCGGTCACGAAGCCAGAATAGCCGATTCCCTGCCTTTAACTAAATAAGCAAATGCCGCCATAGACACCATAGGCGGCCTGCGGCCGAAAGGCTCGTCAGGCGCCGCGGCTATTGCAAACCATAGCGCCGTTCACGTTTTTCGGCAGCGCTCTCCCGTATGTTGCATCTCATGTGTGAGCGTTATGCGCTGCCTGATCAAGTCGCCGCGGAGCGCGAGTTTCTACCGGGGCGCGCCTGGTGGAGCTTTGCCGCCAAATATAATGTGGCCGCGGAGCAGTATGTGCCGGCCATCCGCTGGCACGAGGGTGAGTCGGAAGCGGTGATGATGCGCTGGGGCCTGATACCCGCCTTGGCGGAGGGTCGGGCCAGCCACTCGCCGCGCACGATCGAGGCTCATTTGATCATGGACTCGCCCATCTTTCGCGGGCCTTGGCTCAATAGTCAGCGCTGCATACTGCCCATGGCCGGGTTCTATTCATGGCAGCTGACCAACGCGCGATACCGGCAACCTTACTTCGTTCGATTGTTGGATCGATCCTTATTTGGCGTCGCGGCGATCTGGGATCGATCCATCAGCGATGAGGACGACGTCATCGACAGCTGCTCGATCATCTGCGTAACTCCGAATGAACTGATGATCGGCATTGCCAACACCGAGGGCCGCATGCCGGCCATCTTGCGTCGCAAGGACTACCAGACTTGGTTGAGCGGAACTCCAGTGCAGGCGAAGGCGGCGCTGCATCCGTACAAACACAGCGGCATGCAGGCGTACCCTGTCAGTCCGCGCATTAATTCCACCGCTCCCGACGATCCGGAATTGGCCCGTCCCGCCGAGCCTGCTTAATCTCACGCTCAGGCGCCCTCATCTGCTTTCAAGGAATCGCATCTTAACGATCCAAGCTCTTCCGGTCCCACTTGGCGGCATCTGCGCACACCGAATAGGTATTGGTCAGAAAATCCATCGCGGCAATTGAGGGGTCCGGGAGTTCCCGGATCTCATCATAGTTGAGCAGAAACTCGCCGAGACTCGTATTGAAGGCACCGAGTCCAGGGAGCGAAATGGCCTCGAGCCCGGCCGGGACCGGGGCAGCGTAACTGTAGAACGCCGCCTTGCCGTAGCCACCATTACCTGGCCAAAACCCCGCACTGATGCACTCATGCGAGTACGCCTCAGCCTGGATCGCGTCCGCACCCGCCCGCGGCGGCGCGCGCTTGCCATTGAATCGGGTCACCGCCAAGTCGAATGAGCCCCAGAAGAAGTGTACCGGGCTGATCTTGCCGTAGAAGCTCGTGGAAAAGCGTTTAAAGAGCGAATCAGCTCGAATCAAGATCGTCCAAAACCGCTGCACGGCATCCCTATCGTAGCTTCGATGTGTGGTATCTAGATCAAAACGAATGGGATTGGCGACCTCCACCGGCATGGGATTGATATGCACCTCGACCGCTAGTTCCTTGAGAGTACGCAGGTAGGCGGTGTAGAAATCACACACGGCCAGCGGTTGAAGTTCCAGAGACGAAGCCCTGCCTGAGCTGCGGCGGAATGTCAGCAAATCTGAATGGAAATCGAATTCGATCTCCAGCGAATCGCCGCCGGGCAATGGCATCGCAGAGGTCGATAGGCCCCGCACCGTTACGTACAAAGGCACATTCCACCAGTGATTCTGAAGATGCGTCAGCCCGAGCCGCGTCTTGCCGACGATTTGCGTCCACATGTGCAGCGTCTCGGCAGTCGCCTGCCACGCGGGCCAGTCAAGACTCGGCCATGGCTCGCCAACTTCGGCCCGATTAATCATTCATTACCCCGCGCCCTGCCCGCGCCCTGCCGCTTGCCTAATTTCGGTGAAGCCTGCCGCATATTTCTCCAAAATCACGAGGGGACATGTTAAAAGCTTCCCTCCCCATTTTCACCAGAAGACTCTTGATTGTGAACCGTTGGTCTTACACCCGGATGATTCATCAGTGCCGCTCGGCGTAGTCAAAGGCAATTGGCCGCTGCTGCTGGGCATGGGTGTACTCATGCTGGGGGCCGGACTTCAGAGCACCTTGCTGGGAGTTCGCGCCACTCTCGAGGGATATCCACCTGCAGTGACCGGCCTCATCATGTCGTCTTACTACGTGGGCTATCTCGTCGGCACGCGGATCGCACCGCCATTGCTGCGTCAGATCGGGCACATTCGCGTCTTTGCTGCTCTGGCCGCGGTCGCCTCCACCGCGGTCCTTATTCAAGGCACCTTCATCAACCCGGCGGTGTGGGCCGCGATGCGTCTCGTGTCAGGGGTATGTTTCGCAGGAATTTATGTGGTCGCCGAAAGCTGGCTGAACGACCGAGCCACCAAGGAGAATCGCGGGCGGTTGCTCGCCATATACATGCTGGTACTTTACGTTGGACTCGGCGCCGCTCAATTCCTGCTCATTGTCTCAGATCCCACTTCAGCCACGCCGTTCATGCTGGTCTCAATACTAATCACCCTCGCATTGGTTCCAATCGTGGTGTCGGCACAGCAGATACCGGAACGCGCCATGCCTTCGAAGGTTCGATTGCTGGATCTGTATCGTAATTCGCCTCTTGGTGTGGTCGGGTTGACCATGTCGGGACTGATCTCTTCGATCATTTTTTCGATGGGACCTGTCTATGCTCGCCTGAGCGGGCTTCAGACCCACAAAATCGCCGCGTTCATGGGTGTCAGCATTCTCGCCGCCGTTCTCACTCAGTATCCGATCGGCAGGCTGTCCGATCGAATGGACCGCCGCACCGTGATCGCCAGTGTCTGCATCGTGGCGACGGCGGCTGCGAGTACCATCGCGTTGCTCCATGCGATCCCCGATGCATTATTGGTAATACTCGCAGCCCTGTTCAGCGGCTTCGCGCTGACGCTGTATTCGCTCTCGGTGTCACACGTCAATGACAAGCTCGAGCCCAACCAGATGGTCGCCGCCAGTAGCGCGATTCTGCTTCTCAATGGTACCGCCGCGGCGGCGGGTCCTCTGCTTGCGGGAGGATTGATGGGCGTCTTCGGACCGCATGCGTATTTTGCAACGCTGGCGACGCTCACCGCTCTGCTGCTGATCTACGATGTATGGCGAAAGTCGCGCCGGGGGCCGGTTCCACCTTCGCTGAAGGCGCCTTTTGTCCGCTCGCAACCCAGAGCCTGAGAGCCCCCCGGCAGGCGATTAGTTGATCGATGCGCGCAGCGCTTTCGCTACTTCGCTCGCAATATCGTCTTGAACCGCCAATTTGTCGTCGAACGGCCGATCATAGGTTTCGGTCCATACTACGAAGCCGTCGCTCGCTCGAATCAGCCGCGCCGCCGCCCGCAACGTCGTACCTGATTGGCGGACGCTGCCGTCGAGCACATAGGCTACGCCGAGGGACTTGGCAATATCTGCAACGGTTGCCTTCTTACCCTTGAAGTAGAACGAGGAAGTCGGCGCCGGTACTTTAAGACCGGGAATCTTGCTGAGCTCGTCGATCAGCTCTTCGGTCATGCCATCGGCAAAATATTCCTCACTCATCTTCTCGCTGGTCAGATCGAGAAATGGCAGAACGGCAACGGATTTCTGCGGCACCGCAACGGCGTGCTCGTTCGCGACATTGCGATGAGAGATGAAATAAACCGCCAGAACGAGGCAAAGTGCGGCGCTGACTGCCCATGCGGCAACCGTCCAGGGGCTCCAGCCCCGTGAGGACGTTGTGATCGCCGGGTCTGCGGCGGCGCTGCCGCTAGACGGTGAAGGAGCATTCGGTTCAATGGGCTGATCTTCCCAAGGACTGACGGCCGCCACCATTCGATACCCGAGCCGCGGCACGTTCGCAATGTAAGCAGGTTCTTTGGCGTCGTCTCCGAGCTGCCGGCGAAGAGAAGCGACAGCCTGATACACGGAGTCCTGAGTAACGATGACACCCGACCAGACCCGATTCAGCAATTCCTCAATGCTGACCACCTCACCGGCGCGTTCCGCGAGGCATAGCAACAGCCGCATGGTCCGTGCTTCCAGCGAAACGACTTCTCCTGGGCGCGAAATCTGACCCAAGGTCGGATTGACGCACCAGGCGCCGACGCGCAGCAGGGTTGAGGTTCGTTGATCCATGGTGTTGCGGCAATTGGAATGCCGAAAGTATAGCGGTGAATCGCCGGCAAAACCTGCCCTCTGCCCTGTCGCATTAGCCTCGCGCCCGCGATGCCCGGCACGCCATTCAGAACTATTCAGTGAGATTCAGGCCTGATTCAGAACTCCATTGATCTCCAGCGGCCATAGTGCGCCGGATGCCGTCCATCGAAAATCCTCAACATGCCAGGAGTCTATTTTTATGATTCGTCAAATCGCCCTCGCTGCGTGGTTCGTTCTCGCCCCATTGCCGCTGTATGCGGCCACCTACACGCTCGAATCGGACTACACCCAGGGGATAGTCCGGTGGAATCACCTGGGCTTCTCGACTCCCGTCGCGCAATTCGGTAGTGGTCAAGGAACCCTGGAATTCGATCCAGCCAATCCAACCAAGTCGTCCGTCTCGGTCACGATTCCACTGGCCAGCCTGAACACGGGCGTGCCGGACCTCGATGAGGAATTTCGATCGACATTCTTCTTCGAAACCGCCAAGTACCCGACGGCGACCTTCAAGAGCACCCGGGTGGAAGCCGGCCAGATGCCGGGGCATTTGCAGGTGAGCGGCGAACTCAGCCTGCACGGAGTGACCAAACCGCTCAAGCTGGACGTCACCGTCCTCAAGGTCGGCACAAACCCGAGGACCAATCTGCCGACCGTCGGCTTCGCGGCGACGGCGACACTCATGCGCTCCGACTTCGGCCTCGGCAAATTCGTGCCCCAAGTCGCCGATGAGATCCAATTGCAGATCACCGCCCAGGGAGCGGAGGCGAAAGCGTATGCCGACTATCTGAAGCAGCAGGCGGCGGAAAAGAAATAGCGGTACGGGATCGCGCCCAACCCAATGCGGTTACACTGATGGAAATTGCCTGTCGCTTCAGGTTCCAGGTGAAACGCAAAGGAGGGTTTCATGATCGGTTACGCCACTCTCGGCACCAATAATCTCGCGCGCGCGAGAGAGTTCTATGACGCGCTGTTGGCCGAAATTGGGGCCAAGCGGCTGATGGAGTCAGCGCATGGCTTCACCATGTATGGGGTCAAATTCGGCAGGCCGGCGCTTGCAATCACACCGCCCTACGACGGCAAGGAGGCGAGACCCGGCAATGGCAACATGCTGGCGCTCGTTCTCAGTGAGCGGGCAAAGGTCGACGCGCTCTATCAGAAGGCCTTGGAACTAGGCGGGTCGGACGAGGGCCCGCCCGGCGTACGAGGTGAGGAAGGCCCGCAAGCCTTTTACGCAGCTTATTTCCGAGATCCCGAAGGAAATAAACTGTGCGCCTATCGCGTCGGGCCGAAATAGACGCTTGCCTCGGAGCCACACCCTCTTTGGTGTCATCGCCTGCGTGGCGCTGCTTTGCAGCTGCGCCAGTGAGACGCCGACGCCGGCACCCATCGTGAGCCCTGCCGAAGCGCACACTCTCATTGAACAATCGCTGCCGCGCAGCGTGTCCGATCGGACCGGCTGGACCGCCGACATGTACGCTGCCTTCACCGTACTGACCGTCACTCCGACCCACGAAAATATCTGTGCCGTGGTAGCGGTCATCGAACAAGAGTCGGAGTTCCATGTCGATCCCGTGATTCCCGGGCTCGGCGCCATCGCCAGACGGGAAATCGAACGGCGTGCCGATCACGCGCACGTGCCGCTGATGATCGTCAATGGCGTCCTGCAATTGAAATCGTCCGATGGACGGACCTATGGCGATCGGATCGACAAGGCGAAAACCGAAAAGGACCTGAGCGATGTCTACGAAGACCTCATTGCGTCGGTACCCTTGGGAACCACGCTTTTCGCGGAGCGCAACCCGATTCGCACGCGCGGCCCCATGCAGGTCAACGTCGCGTTCGCAGAACAGTTTGCGTCCGCAACACCGTATCCCTATCCGGTGAAGGTCAGCATCGCGGACGAGGTATTCACGCGCCGCGGCAGTGTGTATTTCGGCATTGCTCACCTGTTGGATTACCGCGCTCCGTACGATGAGTATCTGTACCGTTTCGCCGACTTCAACGCCGGCCAATACGCCAGCCGCAATGCTGCATTTCAAAACGCAGTCGGGGTGGCTACCGGCATTGGGATCGATGCCGACGGCGCGCTGCTGCCGCATGACAGCGATACGAATAGCCCGGGCCGCACGGAACTCGCGGTGCGGGCGTTGGGGCCGCGTCTGCGCATGGGCGACGCGGCCATTCACGCTGCTCTTGCGCAGGGCAAGACCAAGGACTTCGAAGCGACGCCGTTGTATCAGCGCGTTTTCGCAATCGCCGATCAAACGCTCGGCAGGCCGGCGCCGCGCGCCCTGGTGCCGCAAATCAAGCTCTTGAGTCCGAAAATCAAGCGCAGTCTGACCACGGATTGGTACGCACACCGGGTCGATGCGCGATTCAAGCGATGTTTGAGTTCTTAGCCTATGTTCAAACGGCCAGCGCCGTCGCCTCGCTCGATTCGGGCAACCGCGCGCGCTTTTCCCCAAGCTTGCGCTCGGCGCTCGGCGGGTATCCGAACTGAGAGCGATAACACTTCGAAAATTGCGGCGGCGACTGAAAGCCGCAAGCTGTGGCGATATCCATGATCGGCATCGAGGTTTGCAGCAGCAATCCGCGCGCACGGCGCAGGCGCATTTCCACATAGTAGCGCTTCGGCACGCAGTTCAAATCCCGCTTGAATAGGCGCTCGATCTGACGGCGCGACAAGCCGGTGGATTTGGCGATCATCTCGAGCGAGAGCGGCTTCTCGATATTCTCCTCCATCAGCTGCGCCACCCGGATCAAGCCACGATGCGACACGCCAAGCTGCGCCCGCAGCGGAATGTACTGGCGATCCGTGTCATTGCGGACCCGATCGACGATGAATTGCTCGGAAACCAATTGTGAGATCCGCGGGCCCAATTTCAGCTGAATGAGATTGAGCATCAGATCCAGAGGCGCTGTACCGCCTGAACAGGTGTACCGATCTCGATCGATGGTGAACAGCTGGTCGCTGATTCGTACCCGCGGGAACTCCTCGCGCAGAGCCGAAAGATTCTCCCAATGAATCGTCGCGCTGAAATGATCGAGTAACCCTGCGCGCGCGAGAGCATAGCCGCCGGTGCACAGCGCCCCGAGCGGCACGCGCCGGTCGGCCAGCCGCCGCAGCGCGGTGAGTAGCGCCGGCGATACCGATTCGCGAACATTCACACCGCCGCAAACGAATAAAATGTCGACGTTTCCCAGCTTCTCTAGAGCGCCCGTCGGATTCAACGTGAGCCCGCTGCTCGCCTCCGCTGCGAGCCCATCGATGCTGATCACCGACCACTCATAGATCTCTTTGCCAACCAGCCGATTCGCCATGCGCAGCGGTTCGAGCGCATTCGCCACGGCGATCAGCGAATAATTTGGCAGTGTCAGAAACGCGTACCTGCATTTGCGCAACACAACGGGCGGTTCCAAGAAGCCTCCACGAATCTGAAACATGGCGATCTTCGCTATTGTGCCACCCGGCTCGGCTCTTGTCATTTACCGACAGGAATGTCGTATTTGGGACAGAAACGCGGTCACACGAGGGCGGGAGAATGGCGCGTCACGACAAGCCGGCGACGCAAACTGATCAGCCCTGATCACTTACTGTGACCATACTAATGTGCATACGAATCGGGGAGATTGGGTATGGACGAGCCAAGCACGCAGACCAGTCATGCGCGACGCCCCAGCGGGCGCGATGCGAAGCGGGCTGCCCGAACTGCCCGGGCGGCGGCCTCGATTCCTTACATCACCCGCAAGATCCCCTACTACGAAGTCCTGACCGAAGAAGGACTGACCCTGATGGAGCACAACGCCGATACCATACTCGAGGAGATCGGCATCGATTTTCGCGACGATGCCGAGGCGCTCGAGATCTGGAAGGCCGCCGGCGCCGATGTCAAGGGTGAGCGCGTGCATTTCGCACGCGGCATGTGCCGGGCGCTGGTACAGCGCACTGCGCCGCGGGAGTTCACTCAGCATGCGCGCAATCCGGCGCGCAGCGTGGTGATCGGCGGCAAGAACACCGTCTTCGCTCCTGCCTATGGCTCGCCCTTCGTGCGCAGTTTGGACGAAGGCCGCCGCTACGCTCGAATCGAAGACTTCCGCAATTTCGTCAAGCTGGCCTACATGGCGACGTCTTTACATCATTCCGGCGGCACGATTTGCGAGCCCGTCGATTTGCCCGTCAACAAGCGGCACCTCGACATGGTGTATAGCCATCTGAAATACAGCGACAAGGCGTTCATGGGCTCGGTCACGGCGCCCGAGCGCGCCGCCGACTCGGTCGCCTTGGCGAACATCGTGTTCGGCGAGGAACTGATGGATCCTTTGACCGGCCGTCCGAAAACCACCATCATCAATCTGATCAACGTCAACTCGCCGATGACTTACGACGCAACGATGCTCGGCGCCGCGAAAGTCTACGCGCGCGCCAATCAAGCCCTCATCATGACGCCATTTATTTTGGCGGGCGCGATGTCGCCGGTGACGGTCGCGGGCACGGTCGCTCAAACCTTTGCCGAAGCCCTTGCCGGGCTGGCATTCGTGCAGCTGGTCAATCCGGGCGCCCCCGTGGTTCTCGGCAGCTTCGCCTCATCGATCTCGATGCAATCGGGCGCACCCACTTTTGGTACGCCAGAACCTGCGTTGGTGCTGTACTCGATGGCTGCACTGGCCCGGCGGCTTGGCGTGCCTTTTCGTTCCGGCGGCAGCCTCTGCGCCTCGAAAATCCCCGACGCGCAAGCAGCGTTTGAATCGGCAAACACGTTGCTGCCCACCTGTCTCGCGGGGGTGAACTTCGTGCTCCACACCGCGGGTTGGCTCGAAGGCGGCCTGGCCATGGGCTACGAAAAATTCGTCATGGACGCCGATCAGGCCGGCATGATGCACACGCTGCTCGCGGGCGTGGATTTATCGCCGAATGGCCAAGCCCTCGATGCGATGCACGAAGTCGGACCCGGCAAGCATTTCTTGGGCTGCGCCCATACTCAGGCCAATTTCGAGAACGCGTTTTATCGATCGCCGTTGGCTGACAACAACAGCTACGAGCAATGGGAGGCCGAAGGCTCGCCCGACATGACCAAGCGTGCCAATGCCCTATGGAAGAAGCAGCTCGCCGACTATGTTGCCCCGCCCATGGATCCCGCGATCGATGAGGCGCTTCTCGACTACATCGCGAGGCGCAAGGCACAGGCGCCCGACTCAAACGTCTGATGGAGCACGCGCCTCGGCGCGGTAGATTCTTCCCCAATCCGGGAGAAAAAAAGGCGACAATGAATCGATGAGACTGACTCTTGCGCTGATCGCCGTACTCGTTTGCTCGACCGCCTACACATCCGGCTTGCCCGCGCACGAACATGCGCAGTCCGCGGCTCCGGTCAGCGTCGGAATGGGCACGACCCGCTTCCCGACGTCAGGCACACCGCGGGCGCAGCACGAATTTCTTCGCGGATTGCTGCTCCTGCATAGCTTCGAATACCCGACGGCGCGCCAGGCCTTCGTCGCGGCGGAGCGCATCGAGCCTGGTTTTGCGATGGCTTATTGGGGCGAGGCCCTCACCTACAATCAGACCCTCTGGGGAGAGCAGGATCTTGATGCGGCACGCGCCGCACTGTCGAAATTGTCCGCGACCCCCGAGGAGCGGGTGGCCAAGGCGGGGACAGCGCGCGAGCGGGATTACGTGGCATCGGTGGAATTGCTGTACGGCAGCGGCGATAAGACTCAAAGAGATGCGAACTACAGTGCGGCCCTTGGAGCGCTCTCACGTACGTATCCAGAGGACCTCGATGCGAGAGCGCTGTATTCACTGTCCATCCTCGGATTGACCAACGGCACACGCAACGTCAAGAACTACATGCTGGCGGCTTCCGAAGCCGAAGCGGTATACGATGTCGACAAGCATCATCCCGGCGCCCTGCACTACCTCATCCATGCCTACGATGATCCGATCCACGCGCCGCTCGGACTTCGCGCCGCACGCCTGTACGGCAAGGTCGCGCCTGCCGCCTCGCATGCACAGCACATGCCGTCGCACATTTTCTTCGCTCTCGGCATGTGGGATGACGCGATTGTGGCGAATGTCAATTCATTGAGAATCGCCCGAGCACAGCACGACGGGGGTTACCATTCTCTAGTCTGGCTCACCTACGCCTATCTTCAGGAAAACAAGCGTCCAGAGGCTGAGCAGCTGATCAGGTCCGTCATGCACGATGTCGAAGCGGGACCCACGAAGGAAAACCGCATCAGGCTCGCACTGCTTCGCGCCATCTGGCTGGTGGACACCCGCGGAGCGGCGGGTTTGGATGCCCAATCGGCCGTCGACAGCAGCGGTATCGCGTCGATCGGTTACTTCTGTGCGCATGATTTTGCGCTCGGAATCACGGCGGGCGCCGACGCCGCTCGAGCGCGGCTCGCGCTGGCGCGGTTGCGCGCACGAGTAGAGGCGGCACGATCATTGGTGGCGCAAGGCGTCGCGGCGGACTGGCACGACACGGTGACGGCCACGGACCTGGCGCAAGCGGCCATCATGGCGACTGCTCTCGAAGGAACCATCCAGTACTACGCAGGCGACCGCCCGGCGGGAATTTCGCGAGTCCGCGAAGCCATCACGGCGGCCGATCAAGAGGAATTCGAGTACGGCCCGCCCTGGTCGATCAAGCCGCTCGATGAATTGCTCGGGGAGTTGCTGCTCGGCGATGGACGGCGCGTCGAAGCTGCGGCCGCATTCAAAAAAGCGCTTGACATGTACCCGAATCGACGTTTGGCCCAGGAGGGGTTGGCAGCTTCACAGGCGACAAAATGAAGATACCGGCGCCAGGCACGTCAGGCCGCTTGAAATGGCCACTATTGATCCTTACCTGCCTGATCGCGGCATCTTGCCAAGTAGACGCCTCAAAACCCAGCGGCGCGGTGCGCGGTACTCGACAGGAACTCATCGGTGCTTGGCAGCTCAAGAGCATCCAACTCATGGGACCCAACGGTCCCATGAACGATCCATTTTACAACGAAGGTTCGACCGGCATTCTGATCTACGATCCGTCCGGATGGATGAGCGTTCAAATTGTCGGCCAGCAGCGGGCCGTGGTGGATGTGCCTGGTTCGCGTCCGTGGCCCAGCAACACGGCCGAGGATGCCCGGCGCAAGGCCGAAGTACTCGACACCTACTATGCTTACTTCGCTACCTGGGAATTCAACGAGGCTACTTCAGCCGTTACGCATCACGTCGTGTCGTCCCTGTTTCCAGGAGAGGCCGGTGCGAGCTACTCCCAAGACGTCACTCTAGAGGGCGAGTATCTCATCTTCACGACACATCGAGATTCCGGTGTGGTGCAGAAGAAGGTTTGGCAGCGGATCATTAGTACTGCCCCGTGATCCCGATCAGGTGGTAGTTAAGCGCAATCCACAACATCACGGCAAACGCCGCCGTGAGCGCGATGGCATAAAGCTTGGCAACCCAACCGGGCGCTTTGAGAACCAACATTAAATTCCATAGCGCCAGCCCCGTGCCGCCGGCGAACGCCAGCAAGGAGACCCACTGCGCAGTGTGGAGAATAGCCTCGACGCTGACGCCGTTCGTTGCGGAAACTTCCGTCACCACGAGGAGCCAAAGGCCGATCGCGATCACAGCCAGCACTGCGCAGACTCGCGCCAGACGGAAAATCGAAGCTCGGCGACCGGTGTAGGCGGACCTCTGCTTGTAATGACGGCGCACCAACGCAGTGACCGGCCACATGATTGCCGTAAGCAGCAATAACACCATCGCCGCCGCGGCAAGCGGCAATTCCAGTCCGGTGCCGGCGAAGCCTCCCGGTCGCAAAAACACCTCGATCGGCGCCGCAGAATCCGAACTCCAGCGGACAACCTTCCCATCTTCAACCACGGCTTGAATACGGTCATGGCCGCCCAGCTGCTGCCAGAGGAAGGGCTTTACCTCCAAGAAAGTCTGCTCCTGCCCTGCCGGGGCTGCTGCAATGCTGCCGTCGGTGTTCGCGGTCACGGCGCTCGTACCGATCAGCTGGATCAAAGAAACGAACGTGGAGTCGGCACGGCGGGTGTTGATATAGCTGCCGGCCATCATCGCGGCATGCTTCTTGGCAGTCGCGGCATCCACGCGTGCCATCGCCGGCGGCCCAGGGAAGTAGCGGTCGGCGAATTCCTCAAAGATGCTTTGTCGCAGGAATTCGCCTGAACCATCCTTGCCTCTGGCATTCACCGAGGTGAACAGCCCGACCTGATCATCCGGAAAGAGCGCCAGGTCGCTATGAAAATAGTTGGTGTCGCCGCCATGGGCGATGACACGATGCCCATTGATATTCTGCTCGTAGAATCCCAGCGCATTGCCGTTAAGATCCGGCAGCGCCTTGACAATGGTGGTTTGCATCAGTTGTGCGGTGTCAGGTTTCAAGATCTGGCTTTCGCCGTAACGCCCCAATTGCAGCTGCGCGATCATGAAATGCGACATGTCATCACCGCTCGCAGCGAGTGCTCCGGCCGGGGGAATGAAAATGATCTCGTAGCCGCCGCCTACTTTGTCCCATGTCTCATAGCCCTTGGACATGTTCGCACGCATGCCGCGGGGCAAGGGCTGGCGAAAGGTCGAGTTCTTCATCTCGAGCGGCACGAAAATGTGGCGTTCGATGTACTCCTCGTACGTCTCACCGGATACCCGCTGCACGATGTATCCCGCCACTCCAGCGGCGTAGTTGGAATAGCCCGGTCCTTCGCTGGGGGCCAGAATGCGAGGGGGAACATAGCGCTTCAGCACATCGCCAAGCACCGGCGGCGTTTCGCCGAAGTCGATGAGATCTTTAGCGGTCTCCTCGAAGCCCGCGCGATGCGTCATGATCTCGCGCAGCGTCACCGGGCGGCCATGATGCGTCGGGATCTTGAAATCAAGATAACCATTCACGTCGGCATCGAGGTCGAGCTTTCCCTGCTCGACAAGCTGCATCACTGCCGTCCATGTGAACAGCTTGGAGGTCGACCCCGGGCGGAACAGAGTCGCGCGGGGATCGACGGGAATGCGCTTCTCGAAGTCAGAAAAGCCATAGCCTTTTTCCATGAGCACATGCCCATCCTGGACGATGACCACCACGGCGCCCGGGACTTTGGCGGTATCGAGCGCCGTGGGTACCAATCCGTCGAGCCACGCCTCGGCATCCTCCGCGGTCAACGGACGGGCGACTGTGGTCGGCGGCTCGCGCCCTGGGGACGATTGATCAGGGCCGCCTGCCGCCGCCGGCCAAACACCGAATGCGCCTAGCGCAGCTATCCAGGCAAAGATCGCTTTACCGAGAACACTCATCGACATCGATTTCACGTGGCTGACTCCAGTGTGGGAAAAACTGCGGCCGGCGAGTTCAGCATTACTAGTACCGTGCATCTGCGTCAAGCTGCGGCGGGAATAAAAAGGACATATCGGAAGTCTTACTGCTGGACAGAACCAATCACCACAGTTTCAGGAGAGTTGCGATGAAAAGAAATGCAGGCGGCCAGCTATCGAAAACTTTTCGCCAAACATCGATTGCGTTTGCTGCAATTGGAGCCTTGGCGGCAACAGCAGTTCACGCCGCTCCGTCCGAGAATATCGTTCTCGTGCCGCCATCGGATCTTCCTGAATTGGCGCGGCAAAGCGGCGATGCAATGCTCTTGCACGAAGCATCCGGTGGCAGAACACTGCTCTACATCGAGCAGAACCAAGGCGCGCGGCTCGCGACCTTCGATGTGACTGATCCAGTCCATATCAAAGGCGAGGGCTTCGTGCAGCTCAACGCTGCCGAGCCCTTTGACTTCGTTTCTCCAGTCGGAAAACGAGCAGAACTTGTCCGGATCCGCCAAGACCATGGTTACGCTGTCTTGGATTTACACAAAGAAAAAGCTCCGACCCTCAACGCCGTTCAGGGGCTGACATTGCAGGGTCCGGTCACGCATCTGGGCGATGAATCAATCACAGTCGCCAGTCAGGCGACGGCGATCCAGCCGCCTCGGGACGTTCAGGTAGTCGACACTGCAAATGCGCAGGATCTCAGTCGCGTGTTCGATGTGAAGCAGGTCCGTGATGAAGTGACGAACGCCGACACGGGCACCACTTTCCTGCTGACTGACAACGGCCTATTCCTCATCAGGCGGCCGGCCGTGGAGTCGGACAAACGGCAGCGGGACGAGGAATGGTTTTTCACGCACAGCGGAAATTGACACGCGACCCGCCGCCGACGGGGCGACTCGCTTTACTCCGTCTTCGAGGTATCCGCTCGCCGCGGCCGCCGGCCGCGGGTCTCGCTTTGACTGGTCGACTCCTTGGGCGGCGGCAGGTCCACGACCTTTCGCAAGTGAGCGTAGGAGGCAGTCTTGTGTGGAATCGCCATGGCCTCGACGAACAGCTGCTGAAATCGCGGCTCGATGGCGGTCTCCACTTTCTCGATGCGCCTGACCAGCCCTTCGATCACCGGGCGTGACGTGGCATCGAGGAGTGCGATGCGCGCTCCGGTTCCCGCGGCGTTGCCGGCCGAGCGCACTTGCGCAAGGTCGCAGTCGGGAACCATGCCGAGGATGATCGCGTATTTGACATCGATATGGCTGCCGAACGCGCCGGCGAGACGGATACGATCCACATGATCGATACCGAGCCGCTCCATCAGCAATGCAATGCCGGCATACAACGCCGCCTTGGCAAGCTGAATGGCGCGCACGTCGTTCTGAGTGATCTTCATTTCGACCGAGCCCTGATGCAGCAAGTAGGCAAAGGTTCGGCCGTTCTCGACGATCCGCGGCGAGCGCGCGGCCAGCCGTCCGTCGAGCACGCCGTCTTGATTGATGATGCCGGCCAGGTACATCTCCGCGATGACCTCGATGATGCCGGATCCGCAGACGCCCGTGATGCCGGTGCGAGACGTGGCTTCGTTGAATCCCGGCTGGTCGGACCAGAGGTCCGAACCGATCACTTTGAAGCGCGGCTCGAGGGTCTCGCGGTCGATGCGCACGCGCTCGATGGCTCCGGGCGCCGCGCGCTGGCCGCAGCTGATCTGCGCCCCTTCGAACGCGGGGCCCGTGGGGCTGGAACAGGCCACCAAGCGCCGGCTGTTTCCCAGCACGATTTCGGCGTTCGTGCCGACATCGACCAGCAGCGTCATCGCCTCCTCGAGATCCGGGCGTTCGGCGAGCACCATGCCGGCCGCGTCCGCTCCCACATGCCCTGCGATGCAAGGCAGCACGTATATGCGCGCGTTGCGATGCAATTTGAAGTCGATGACGTTCGCCCGCAGGGTGAGCGATTGATCGGTGGCGAGTGCGAAGGGCGCGCCGCCGAGTTCCACCGGATCGATGCCCAGCAGCAAGTGATGCATGATGGGATTGCCGACCAGGGTCGCCTCGAGAATATCCTCATGAGATATGCCCGCCTGTCGCGCTACCTCGACCGCGAGTCCGCACAAGGCTTCCCGCACCGCCGCGGTCATGAGCGCCGCGCCGCCGGGATTCATCATCGAGTACGAGACCCGGCTCATCAGGTCCTCGCCGAAGCGGATCTGCGGATTCATGAGGCCGGCGGAGCCGACGACCTCGCCGCTCACCAAATCGCACAGGTGCGCGGCAATCGTCGTCGAACCGACATCCACCGCCAGGCCGTAGACGCTTGCATGCAGTCCCGGCCACACGCCGATGATCTGCTTAGCGCCGTGCACCGCCACGGTGACCTGCCATGATCCGGCGCGCAGCGTCGGCTGCAGCGCCTGCAGCACCGATAAATCGCAAATCAAATCCGTCAGATTCCATTCCAATTCCAGCGCTTCGTACAGCCGCCGCAGGTCGCCGGAGGGATCGTGCATGTCCGGCTGTTTGACTTGCACGTAGTGCAGGCGCACCACCGGATTCAATTCGATCGCGCGCGCATCGGCCTCCTTGCGAACCACCTGGCGATGCACCTGGCTGCTTTCCGGCACGTCGATGACGACATCCGCCAGAACCTGCGTTGAACAGGAAAGGCGCCGGCCCGCGGCCAGCGGTACGCGCCTCGAGAAACGCATCTCCGTTTCGCTGAAGGGCGACAGACTCGCGCTCGAGGAGGACACGCCGTGCTTCGCGAACTCGCCTTCGGCGAGCAGTACCTGGCAGCGCCCGCAGAGTCCGCGGCCACCGCAAACCGAATCGATATCCACTCCCAAGCTGCGCGCCGCCTGCAGCAATGGCGTGCCCACGGGAAAGTGGCCGCGTTTGCCCGAGGGCGTGAAAACCACCAGCGGATCTCGATTCGCCATGCGAGTCCTTGGAGCCTTAGGCCGGCCGCCGCCGATGGCCGCCTTCACGTCTGCCGCGCGGAGCGTCGCCGGCGGCGCCCGTGCCGGCGGGCGGAGCTTCCCGGAATCGGCGAATCCAGCGCGCACAGTCAGGATCGTGCCCGAGCATGACATCGGCCCCCATGCAGGCCCTGACCACTTCAATATGCAGCGGATTGGTGATCGCGGAAGTCATGCCCGCGCCCATCGCCATGGTCAGAAACGCGCTGTTGATGCCATCGCGATTGGGCAATCCGAAACTGATGTTCGATGCTCCGCAAGAAGTATTGACCTTCAGTTCAGTGCGCAAGCGGTGCAGCAGGCGCATCACTTGCACTCCCGCCTGATTGATGGCGCCGATGGGCATGACCAAAGGATCGACCACGACGTCGCACGCGGGGATGCCATGGTCCATGGCGCGCTCGACGATTTTCTTGGCGACGGCGTAGCGCACGTCCGGATCTTCCGAAATCCCGGTCTCGTCATTCGAGATCGCAATTACTGCGGCGCCATACTTCTTGACCAGCGGCAGCACCGATTCCAGCCGCTCGTCTTCACCCGTCACCGAGTTGACCAGCGCCTTGCCCTGGTACACCTCGAGGCCGGCCTGCAGCGCGGCCACGATCGAGGAATCGATCGAAAGCGGCACGTCGGTGATCGATTGCACCAGTTGAATCGCGCGCGCGAGTATCGCGGGCTCATCGGCCAGCGGAATGCCCGCATTGACGTCCAGCATGTGCGCGCCCGCCTCGACTTGGGCGCGCGCATCCGCCTCGACGCGGCTGAAGTCGCCCGCCGCCATCTCGGCGGCAAGGATCTTGCGCCCGGTCGGATTGATGCGCTCGCCGATGATGACGAAGGGGCGATTGAAGCCGATCACGACTTCCTTCGTGGCGGAGCTGATGATGGTGTCTGTCATGATGCGGTCCTGTGAGAAAATGGTGAGGCATCTCGGCCGGGATACCAGGGCGCACGGCCCTGAAGAACGCCGGATTGATCGACGATCTGCGCCACGGATTCCTCCTGGCGATACGCCATGATGTGCACGCCGCTGATGCCGCGGATTTCGCGAATCGCCTGAATCAGCTCGATGCAGATATTGAGTCCCTCGCGCGCCTGATCCTGGGCGCCCTTGAGCCGCGCGATCGTTGCATCCGGAATGTGCATTCCAGGAACGTGATTGCGCATCCACTCGGCCGTCTTTGCCGAACGCAGCGGGCCCACACCGGCAAGAATATAAACCCTGCCGACAAGATCCAGTGCTTGTACCTGCTCCATGAAGCCGCGCAGCAGCGGTAAATCATAGCAATACTGAGTCTGGATGAATTGCGCCCCTGCGGCGACCTTTTTGGCCAGGCGATGAGCCCGCCACTCATGCGGCAGCGCTGAAGGGTTTTCGGCGGCGCCAAAAAAAACGCGCGGCGCGAAACTGATCTTGCGGCCGCTCTGAAAGCGATGTTGATCGCGCAGTGTGCGGGCGATATCGAGCAGCGATACGCAATCCAGATCAAATACCGGCTTCGCTTGCGGATGGTCGCCGGCCTGAACCCCGTCGCCGGTCAAGCACAGTATGTTGCAAACGCCCATGGCGGCGCCGCCGAGAATATCGCCTTGAATCGCGATGCGATTCTTGTCGCGGCAGGAGATCTGCATGATGGGCGCGTAGCCGATTCGCGTCAGCAAGGCGCATACCGCGAGACTCGACATGTGGCAGTTCGCGCCGCTGCCGTCGGTTGCATTGATGGCATCGACGTAGCCGTCGAATACCCGCGCGCGCTTGTACACATCCTCAGGATCCGCGGAATCCGGCGGCGCCAGTTCGGTTGTGACGGCAAATCCGCCGGCACGCAGCACCCGTTCGAAGCGTCCCGGGGAAGTATGCCCCGGTAGAATCGGCAGCGGATAGCCGGGGACCGGCTCGTCCTCGAACCTCACGGCAGAGCGCCCCTGGGTGCAGCGCTTGCCGTCTCGGTTTTCTCCCGCACCACCCGCAGCCATGACGATCTGCCTTGCAGGCGCTGATCGACCGCGAATTGCACCGCCGACATCGCCTCGACACCGCCGGGAATGCGCTGAGCGCCCCGATAAGCCTCGACCCAAACGCAGCGCATGTCAGGCTTGATCTCGCAGTTGCCATTGGCACGCACGCCGCCGCAAGGTCCGTTGCGCAAAGTCTTCGGACAGTTCATCGGGCACGACATGCCGGTTGAACTGAGCACGCATTGACCGCACATACGGCAATCGAATAGCAACCCCTTGACGACTTTTTCGATACCCGCCACCGGCTTCTCGATTCGCTGGTAACCCAACGCTCGAAACAATCCATTCATCCGCACGAGAAGCGCTTCGAAACCGCGGTAAAACGCGTTCAAGCCGCGCGCATGGCGCACCGACCACCTCCTGAGCGCATGCATCAGATTGACTCGGAGTCGGGGACGGTGCCGGAATCGGCGGCGGTCCCGGAATCCGGCGCACGGCGATTCGCGTCCAAGCCCTTGGCGCGAATCAGCCGCTCCAGGTCCTCGGCGGTAAACTGCGCTTCGAGGCGCGCCGCCTCCGCGGAGGCTTCTGCCTGCAAGTCATCTCCGCAGGGGCGCGGCGCGCTGCGCTGCCAATCCGCAAGATAGGCATCCGAGCTGCCTTTTCCTGCTCGCATGGCAGCCCGATCGACGGCTTCCTGAAAGCGATGCGACAGCTGTATCTTGGCCGTTTCCCGTCCGCGTTTGACGATGACCTGAGCCGGTATATCGCGCCAGGAAATGATGATCAGCGACGCCATACAACAGCCTCTTCCCTCACCGCCGCCACCAATGTCGATTCCAGCGCCCCATAGCCGGTTTGGCGACATTCGAAATCCAGTCCCATGCGCGCCGCGATTGCGCGCGCCTGCAGCTCCGATTCCGCGCTCGGCGCCTGGGCCAAGTAGGCGAGTTTGCGATAATTGCCAAAGTAGCTCGAGAACAGTTCAGGGTGACGATCCAGCCCGAGACCGTGTATCACCAAGCGTTCAAAATGCCGCAGCAAAAAATCCGTCAAATAGAACGTGCCGACTTCCGCCTCGGTCAATTCCGCGAACACAGGACTGGTGGCGAAGAACTCGTAGCAATGCGCACCGGGAATGCGTTCGACGCCCTCCTCGCGCAGCACCTTATCGAGCATTCCACCCGTACCGCAGTCGCCATAGGCCACAAAGATCGAATCGTACGAATGGCGTGAGGCGTGAATCAACGCACGAACCGCATCAGGAATCTTTTCCGGCCGGTTATGCAGCTCTGCCGGCAGGCAGCGCACCGTCAGCTCGTTCCAACCGTTCGCACGGCGCAGCGCCGTGATTTCGTGCGCCAACGCGCCGCAGGCGATGATCAGCATGCCCTGGCCGTTGCGACCCATGCCGATACCTTCAGTGCGCCGCCGCGCCGGCTCGCCGCGCTGCGATCAGCCCCTTGGCAGTCTCCACCGCGACCGCGGCGTCGCGGCAGTACGCATCCGCGCCAACGGCTTTGCCGAATTCTTCGTTGAGCGGGGCACCGCCAACCAGAACGATGTAGTCGTTGCGAATGCCGCGCTCTTTCAGCGTATCGATGACCACCTTCATGTAGGGCATGGTCGTGGTCAACAGCGCGGACATGCCGAGGATGTCCGGCTTGTGCTTGTCGAGCGCCTCCAGGTACTTCTCCACCGGATTGTTGATCCCGAGATCGATGACCTCAAAGCCCGCGCCCTCGAGCATCATCGACACCAAGTTCTTGCCGATGTCGTGAATATCGCCTTTGACTGTGCCGATGACAATCTTGCCGATGGGCTCGACACCGGTTTCGGCCAACAAGGGCCGCAATATCTCCATGCCGCCCTTCATCGAATTCGCGGCGAGCAGCACCTCGGGCACGAACAGAATACCGTCCCGAAAATCGATTCCGACGATGCGCATGCCTTCCACCAGCGCATCGTTCAGCACCTTCTCGGCGGACCAGCCTCTTTTCAGGAAGATGCGCGTGGCCTCCTCGACCTCGGTTTTCAGGCCGTTGTACAAATCGTCGTGGACCTGCTCGGTGAGTTCCTCGTCATTCAGCGAGCCTAGGTCGAATTCAGCTTCAGTCGACTCTGACATCTGCGCTCCAACGGTTATTTTGCTAGCCGCAGCGGTACCTTACGCGGCCCTATCAAGACGCCATGGTAAGTCGCCACCCGCGCCGAGACTTGTGATATCGCGACGGCGACTTGTCCGGAAACGACATGATCTACGTAACGGGAGGTGCGCCACCTTCTGCCTTGCGCCGCGCCACATACGAGTCCAGCGCTTCGACAACGGCCGGATCGCGGGTGGGCGCAACATAACGCTGCAATGTGCTTTGCCAAATACCGGTCGCTCGCTCCGTTGCCGTCTTCGCACCGTCATCGGCCCATTGCCCGGAATTGCGCCAATCCGACACCAGCGGCGCATAGAAAGCGCTGCGATAGCGCTCCATGGTATGGGCGCAGCCAAAAAAATGTCCCCCAGCGCCAACTTCGGCCACGGCTTCGAGAGCCAGATCAGCCGGCGTCGCGCCCACCGGTTGGAAGATCTCAGCGAACATCTGCAGCATTTCAATATCGAGAATGAATTTCTCGTACGAGGCCGTCAGACCGCTTTCCAGCCAGCCGGCCGCATGCAAGATGAAATTGCAGCCGCCGAACAAGGCACCCCACAAGCTCATCTGCGATTCATACGCGGACTGCGCGTCGGGAATGTTGGAGGCGGTGGCGTTCGACGATCGCCACGGCAATCCCAGAAAGCGCGCCATCTGGCCTGCACCGAAGGCAGCCTTGACGTACTCAGGCGTGCCGAATGCCGGCGACCCGGATTTCATGTCGACATTGGAGGTGAAGCTGCCGTACATGACCGGGGCTCCCGGCCTGACGATCTGCGCCAGCGTCAATCCTGCCAGCGCCTCGGCATGCGCCAACGTCAGCGCGCCCGCGACGGTCACCGGCGCCATCGCGCCGGCCAGCGTGAACGGCGTGATGATCAGCAGCTGGCCGGACGTTGCGAAGTCGATGATGCCGTCGGCCATCGGAATGTCGAGCTGCAGCGGCGAATTGGTGTTGATGATGGTGTACGTGTAGGGCCGCGAGCGGAACTCCTCGGGTGAGATTCCATGCGCGAGCCGGATGAGTTCGAAGTTGTCGGCGACCTGCAGATGGCCGCGCGAGAATATGAACGGGACCTTGTCCGTGAGCATCAGCTGTGCGCGCGTCACTTCGAGATGACGGTTCTGGACCGGAACGTCTTGGGGCTCGGTGGCGCCGCCGAGCACGTGAATCACCTCGAAGCTTTGGCAGAGCTTCATCATATTGCAGAAATCTTCGAGCGTTCCGGCGCGCCGGCCGCCAGCCGTGTCCATGATGTTGGGAGGACCAGAAGTCGGCGCGAATGCGACGCAGCGGTCCGACATTGGAACATTTCGCTCAGGATCGACCGTGTGCAGCGTGATCTCGCGAGGCGCGGTGGCGAGCGCGGCGCCGACCAGCGCCCGATCGAGCCGCACGATCTGCGTGACCTCATCGACTTGCGCGCCGCCATCCTGATACAGCTTTCGCGCGTCGGCTGACAGCACTTTCATACCCTGAGTCTCAAGCATGACCAGGGCTGCGTCGTGAATCGCCGCCACTTGATCCTCGGAAAACACCTTCATCGGTTCGAACGGATTTCGCAGATGGCGGTAAGGCCGCGTGCGATCGAAGATCGCGTGACTGACGTCCGTGGCCTGCGGACGGCGCCGGCTGCGCCGGCCAAGTGTTTCATTGGCTTGTGTCATGCGATCGGATTATAGGGAAAACCACTGTGCCTCGGAGGGCTCCGCTCTCATTTCCGGTATGCCTTTATACGATACGCCGATACCGTGATATGCGGTTATCCGATATGCGAGGCAGCGGCGGCTCCCGCCAACGGCCGGCCCGTGGCGACCGATCGCGCCACCGCTTCGGCGAGATAATCCTCGCCCGGACCCGAGTGCGCGCGTTTCTCGCTCACACTGGTTTCCACATGGGGATCCTCAGCGCCAGCCCTCCGCGCCGCGGCCATCGCAAGTTCGCGCGAGACGCGGCATGCGTGTTCGAGCGCAGGCGCCGGATCCGGATAGTCTTGGCTGCCCGCCGGATCGTGAACTCGAAACACTTTGAAGGTCGGCTGATTTACCAGGATTTCGATCGTCTGGGAGACCACCCCTGCGACGGCGCCGACTGCATTACACACGGCGGCGTGCGCCGGAATCGAAAGCCGCGCGCCGAGCCGGCGCGCCACCTCAGGATAATAGGCGCCTGCGGGCGCGCCGATGGCGATGAGCGGCCGTGCCAATTCAATTCGTGCCTCGAGCAGTGCGGAGAAGCGCCGGCCGGCCACGACCTCTTCGATCAGTCGATCGCCGAGCGTCCCCCAGCCGCGGCCGTGCGCTTCGATTCCTGGATCGTGTGCAAGCGCGGCTGCGAGCACGACGCGGCCGGTTTCGCGTACAACGTGCTCATAGGTTCGCTCGCAGAGTTCGATCGGCGACGCCGCCGCGCGCGATGCGCGCGCATTGCGTTCCTCGGTCGCGAGGATCCGCGCTCCGCATTCAGCAGCCTCGCGGCACCAATCATGTTGCCGATCGAGAACGTGCATGGCGTCACTCGGCGTGAACCCCGCAATCGTGGCGAGCCCGGCGTCGGCCAGTCGATGCAGCGCCTCCAGCCCCGAGCCGCTGCGAACCACGTTTGATAGGTGGCGCGGCTGCGCGTCAAGCGCCTGCCATACTCGCCGCTCGATCGCCGATAAATGTGCGGGGGCGGTGCGGTCGGGATTGCGGAACGCAAATTGCGTCGCGTGCTCCGGCTGGCGCTCTAGTTCCGCGATCGACCGCAATTGCGGCAGCAGGCCCGGAAAGCTGCGCGCCAACAGGCAGAGAGGCATGACCTTGCGCGGACCGACGCGCAGCCGAAGCTGTCTGTCGAAACGGGTTTCGCTATCCCCGCCGAGACCGCTGGTGCGCACGTCGACCGCCTCCACCATGGTTCTCCAGGCGCCGACCAAGGCGCCCTTGTCGCTGATGATCGGCCGTCCCGCGCAGACGACCGCAATGTCAGTGGTGGTGCCGCCCATATCGGCGACCAGGAAATCGGCAAGACCTGTGAGGAATCCCGCTCCTACCACGCTCGCCGCCGGGCCCGAAAGAATTGTCTCGACCGGATATTCGAGTGCGATTTCAGCCTTCATCAGCGAGCCGTCTCCCTTGACGATCATCAAGGGCGCATGGATTGGCTGGTTCGCAAGCACGCGCGCGAGTGCTTCGATGAGATGCCGAATCTGCGGCGTGAGGCGCGCATTCAGTGCGGCGGTGAGCGCCCGCCGCGGCGCATCGAGCTTGGAACTCAACTCGTGCGCGCAAGTGACGGGCTTGGGCGTCAGCGAGCGAATGATCTTGCGCGCACGCAATTCGTGCGCCGGATTGCGCACAGAGAAATTAGCCGCAACCGCAAACGCTTCGACCTGAGCGGCATGAGCGGTGACCGCGTGCGCCACGGCGGCCTCATCCAGCGGCACCGATTCCTCGCCGGTCGCGATGTGGCCGCCCTGCACCCGAACGACCAAGCCTCCGCTGCCGTGGCGCTGCAGTCCGGATCGTTCAACCATGGCATCGTCGAAGCCGATCAACAGAGTACAAACCGGACTGAAGCGGTTCTCCACGACGGCATTGGTGGCGAGCGTGGTAGACATCGACACGAGACGAATGTCCTCGCGGCTGGAACCCGCGGGAAGCAGATCGAGTACCGTGCTGATGGCCTTAGCGATTCCGATTGCAAGATTCCAGGGCGTTGTCAGCGCTTTGGCGCTGGCGACGACTCGTCGGCCCTCGGCCAGAAGCACCGCGTCGGTAAAGGTGCCGCCGGTGTCGATTCCGAGCCAAAGCTCGCGTCCCGAACCGCCTTGCGCGCTGCCCACCGCTGAGTTCATCAAGCTCATCAAGGGTCCTTAGGTTTGCCGCGCAAACAATAGCGTAATTCGGATTGCCCGCGCTGTTTCAATGTTACATCGGCCCGTCGTCCCGGCGGCCCTGGAGGTCGAGGTGTTCGCGGAGAATCCTGGGTGTAGACTCAACACCGAGCCTCGTCGCAGCAAACAGAGGGCGCCTCATGAACGAAGCAGATCGGATCAAGTATTTGCGCGTGGTGTTGGTTCTCGTGGGTCTGACATTCATCGTCGGCATCTACCCACTGACCCTGATTTGGCCATCGGGCTGGTCATGGCACGCCGGCCAGTCAGATTATCTGCAGATGATTCTCGGCATTTATGCGACACTCGGGGTGTTCTTGATCATCGCATCGAGAAACCCTCTCGCGAATCGAAGCCTGATCTGGTTCACGATCTGGTCCAGTGTTGTGCACGCAGGCATCATGGCGATCCAGTCCCTCACCAACCGCGAACATATCGGGCATCTCACTGGGGACGTCGCCGCGCTTCTGATCGTGGCCGCCGTTCTTGGCTTCTTGATGCCGCGTGCGGTAGTGGCGACGACGCAAGTTTCCTCCGTCTAAGAAAACCGGACAGGCCTATGCAACAAGCAGTGCACAAGTATCTCAAGGCCCTTGAAACGGGCGACGCGGAGAAAGCGGCAGCGCTGTTCGTCGCCGATGGCTGGGTTCAATCGCCCTTCTTGGGCAGAATTCCGGTGCGCGAGTACGTGACCAAGGTGGCCTCGGCGTCCAGCCGCACGCATCTTACGGTGCACGATGTCTTGGTGAGCGCCGAGGGGCACATGCGGGCTGTCGCCTACTATTTATACGATTGGCACCTGAACGACGGCACCCAGGTATCGTTCGAGTGCGCCGATGTGTTCAATTTCGATCTTGATACCGGCCGAATCGCCTCTATCGTGTTGGTGTACGACACCCATCTGGTCCGCGACGCCGTCGAAAACAAATACCCGTAGCTCATCGCCCCAATGTGCCGGCGGCGTTGTGTTCAAGGATTTTGGGCTCGCGCGCTCCGCCGGCTGGTGGTGCGTCTACCGGCCGCACCCGCGGCAGCGCCCGCCTCCCGGCTCATTTCACCGCGAAACTGCGCTGTCGCACCGGTCGAAACGGCACCTAACTTCAATTCAATCGTGGCAACATCCGGTTTCGCTCCTCGCACATGCGACTCGAGCGCCAAGCGCATGGTGCGCAGATGCGCAGGCGTGGTTCCGCAGCAGCCGCCAATGATGCGCGCGCCCGAGTCCAGTGAGAGCTTGGCGTACTGCGCCATCAACTCGGGCGTGCCATTGAAGCGGATCTCGCCGTCGATGAATTGCGGAATGCCGCAGTTCGCCTTGGCGACCAAAACGGCGGACGGATCCGAGGCCGTGGCGAGATTGACGATGCATATGACGAGTTCCGCGGGGCCGGTACCGCAATTGCTGCCGCACGCGGCCAGGTGGTGCTTGCGATGCAGAGCAGCGAGTTCGGACGGCGTGACGCCCATCATGGTTCGGCCATTGGTGTCGAAACTCAATGTGGCGACGACCGGCAGATTGGCGGCCCGCGCGCCGGTAATGGCCGCTTCGGTTTCTTCGATCGAAGACATGGTTTCTATCCACAGCAGATCGGCGCCGCCGCGCGCTAGCGCCAATGCCTGTTCGGCGAATGCTTCGCGGGTAGCCTCCAAACTCAACGGTCCCAGAGGTTCGAGAATCTCTCCGGTCGGTCCCATGCTGCCGCCGACCAGGACGACGCGATCGGCGCGATCGGCCTCCGCATGCGCGAGGGCGGCCGCCTTCTCGTTCAACTCGGCGACGCGATCCTGCGCCTTGTGCAGCTTCAATCGATGCCGCGTGCCGCCGAAACTGTTGGTCAAAATGATGTCGGCACCTGCGTCGACGAAGGCGCGATGCAGGTGAGCCACTCGCTCAGGATGCTCGGAATTCCACAGCTCGGGCGCATCGCCGGACTGCAGACCGCGTTCAAACAGGTTGCTGCCGGTCGCACCGTCGGCCAGCAACCAGGGCCGCTCGGCCAGCAGGGATGTCAATCGGTCAGTCATTTCGTGCTTGGTACCTTAGGATTAGGATCGCGGTCGCCGTAGGTATTGAGCGGCGCGTTCGTTAAAGTCAGTGATACATATCTTACAAGAATGTGACGTGAAAGTTTCAGGCGCGGCAAAGCCGGCTCAGTTCATGGTGTGGATTTTGTTTGCACTGCTCGGACTGACGGTGGTCCGTTCCTCGCCGGCCCAATCCATCTCCGTCGAAATCATGGGTGGCACCGCCATCAACTTTCCGACGCCTTTGATCGTTCACCAGAGCGGCTATCCGAACATCGATACAAAGGCACATTACGACACCAAGCCCTTGGGGCCAGAGTTCCCCTACTATGTCTGGCGGATTAGCCGCTGGAGCGGCGACGGCGCCTGGGAATTGAGCCAGGTGCACAACCGCTTGTTCCTGACCAATCCGCCCCCCGAGATTCAATATTTCGCCATCCATTACGGCTACAGCTACCTGCTCCTCGGCCACGCCTGGCGGCGGAACGGATGGATTTATCATCTGGGCATTGGTCCCATCATCACCAATCCGGAAACGGAGGTGCGCAATCAGAAGCGAACCGTGGGCGACTGGTTCTTCGATGGCGGCTACTACATCTCGGGAGTCGGCTTGGGAGTGGCGGCGGAGAGAGACTTTCGAATCTCAAAAAAAACTTATGCCGCCCTGGAAGTGCAATTCACCGCCGCCTCAGCCTGGGATGTGCCCATCGCCAACGGCTACGCCGAAGTCCCCAATCTCGCCCTGCATTTCCACATCGGCCTTGGACACAATTTCTGAAGACCACGGCTTTCAAGGCGACGGCCGCGCAGCCCGGCTGGGAAAATTGCCTGCTTTGCTCACCATGCCCGGCAACTCGCGGCCCATGCCGCCCGCCAACCACTGTGACGCTTCGATCAAGCGATCGATATCAAGGCCGGTGCGATAACCCGAACGCTCGAGCATATAGACCACATCTTCGGTAGGCACGTTGCCGGTGGCCCTGGGTGCAAAGGGGCATCCGCCGAGTCCGCCCAAGGATGCATCGACTGTCTTCGCGCCCGCGTTCACCGCGGCCCACACATTGGCAAGACCCGTGTTTCGCGTATTGTGGAAGTGCACGCGCACCGGCATCGGCTGGATCGCCGTGCGCACCCTGGCAACAAGATCCGCAACGCTGCCGGGAGCCGCGACGCCGATGGTATCCGCAATGGCAATCTCCACCGGTCCAGCCGCAGCCGCAATCAATGCCATGTCGACGACGCGCTGCGGGTCCACCTCCCCATCGAACGGACATCCAAAGGCGGTGGAAATCGTGATCTGTAC